>OHFE01000813.1_pt1 | contig 9696 bp, 7 predicted proteins | sample 1567471 | NCBI WGS metagenome assembly OHFE01 (sample SAMEA3879513, study PRJEB24766) | human gut metagenome | biome: human-associated habitat; feature: feces | place: USA | collected 1985/1987 | reverse complement strand
TGAAAGAGGAACAGACCGCCGCGTACAGCGTGGAAATCTGGAAGCGTTTCAGAAAGTGGGGCGGCATCCCGACCGGCATCACCCAGAACGTCAAGGATCTGCTTGCGTCCCGCGAGGTGGAGAACATCTTTGAAAACTCGGACTTTGTGTATATGCTCAACCAAGCCCAGGGCGACAGGGAAATCCTTGCAAAGCAGCTTAACATTTCGCAGCAGCAAATGACCTATGTAACCCATTCCGACGCGGGCGAGGGGCTTATCTTCTATGGCAACGTGATTTTGCCCTTTATTGACCGTTTCCCGAAAGATACGGAACTCTACCGCGTGATGACGACCAAGCCCGGCGAGGTGTCGGCATGAGGATAGAAACGGATAAAATCTATTGCGGCGACAGCTTGCAGGTGCTTCAAACCTTGCCGGATAACTGTATGGATTGTTGCGTAACGTCCCCGCCCTACTATGCTTTGCGCGATTACGGCACAGACGGGCAGATTGGGCGGGAAGCAACGCCGGAGGAATATGTTTCCCGCATTACGGCGGTTTTCCATGAGGTAAAGCGGGTGCTTACGCCGGAGGGTACTTGTTGGCTGAATATCGCGGACACTTATTGCGGCACAGGCAGCAAAGCCGACCACCAAGACCCCAAATACCCCAAAGGCAGGAACGGGCAGCAAGTGGCGTTTAACCACCGCGCCCCCGGCTGCAAGCCCAAAGATTTAATTGGTATTCCGTGGCTTGTAGCCCTTGCCTTGCGGGGCGACGGTTGGTATTTGCGCAGTTCTATCATTTGGCACAAAACAAACCCCATGCCGGAAAGCACGCGGGACAGGCCGACCCGCTGCTATGAATATGTGTTTCTGCTTACCAAGTCAAAGAAGTATTATTACGATTGGCAAGCAGTAGCCGAGCCGATAGCCCCCACAACGGCGGGGCGGCTGAAAAGCGGAGTTAGCAAAGGAAATAAGTATAACGTTACTGTTCCGGGGCAAAACCAACCGCAGAAAATCAACCGCCCCCGCGAAAAGGGCGCATACGCCGACGAGTTGATTTCTCCCGTCCGCAGCCGCCGCAACGTTTGGCAGATTAACAATGTCGGCTATCATGGCGGGCATTTCGCAGCGTTCCCGCCGAAACTTGCGGAAACGTGCATTTTGGCGGGCTGTCCTGTCGGCGGGATTGTGCTTGACCCGTTTTTAGGCAGCGGCACGACCGCAGCGGCGGCAAAAAGCCGGCTTAACCGCCGCTATATCGGCATTGAGTTAAACCCCGACTATTGCGAACTTGCAAAACAGCGGATTGGAGGTGATGAAGATTGAGCAAGGAACTGAAAGCCCCCGACAAGGTAACGCAAAAAATGACCCGCGACGGTGCGGTTGCGGAAAACCTCACGACGGGCGAAACGTCCAGTATCAGCGAAAGGCCGCAGGAAGAAAACTATTCAGCCCCCGCAGGGGTGGCAGCGGAAAAGGTTGTGCAGCATATCGGCGCAGAGATTGAGCGACACGCAGCAAAAGGCGCGGAGAAAAAAGCCCTTGACGCGACGCAGCCTAAAACCCATTCTTCCCGCTTGCAGTTTTCCGAAGCGGAACGGGCAACGCCGGAACTTCAAAAAGCGATCAAGAAATCGGATAAGGCGGCAGACTGTTTAGACGCAGCGCGGGCGGCTATCCCCAAGCAGACCAAAATCAAGAAAGAGCGCGTTTTTGACGAAGCCAAAGGCAAAGCAAAGACGCGCCTTGCTTTTGAAAAGACGGATAAGCCCCCAAACGGCAAATTGCGCCATAACCCGTTATCCCGTCCGGCGCAGGAATTGGACGCCGCCGTACATGGAAAAATCTATGAGGTGGAGAAAGAAAACGTCGGTGTGGAAAGCGGACACAGGATAGAACTTGTGGGCGAGAAAGCGGGCGGCATGACGACGCGGGCAGTAAAACGCGGCATACGCAGCCATAAGCTGAAACCCTACCGGGCAGCGGCAGCAGCCGAGAAAAAGGCAGCAAAGGCAAACGCCGATTTTCTCTATCAAAAGGCGCTGCATGATAACCCCGCCCTTGCGCACTCTAACCCGATTTCCCGTTTTTGGCAAAAGCAGCGCATTAAAAAGCAGTATGCAAAGGCGTTGAAAACAGGCGGCAAGGTGAAAAAGACCGCCGAAGCCACCGCAAAGGCGGCGAAGAAAACGGCGCAGGAAACCAAACGGGCGACGTTCTTTGTCGTCCGGCATTGGAAAGGCTGTTTGATTGTGGGCGGGATTGCCTTTATCGTGCTTCTGTTTTTCGGCGGCTTGTCCTCTTGTTCCCTGTTCGGCGGCAACAGCGGCAGCGGCTTGATTGCGTCGTCCTATCTCTCCGAGGACGCGGATATAACGGGCGCGGAAAGCGCGTATGCCGCTATGGAAGCCGAGTTACAAGATATGCTGGACAATATCGAAAGCGAATACCCCGGCTATGACGAATACCGGGTAACGGCTGACGAGATCGAGCATGACCCGTATGTGCTAATCTCTATCCTCTCCGCTTGGCATGAGGGCGTGTTTACTCTCGATGAAGCGCAAAGCACCCTTGAAATGCTCTTTGAGAAACAGTATATCTTGACGGTCGAGGAAGAAGTACAGGTACGCTACCGCACCGAAACAAGGACGGACAGCGAGGGCAACCCCTATACGGTTGAAGTCCCCTATAACTATTACATTCTTCATGTGGATTTGGAAAACTTCAACCTCTCCCATGTCCCCGTTTACATCATGGGCGAAGAACAGCTATCCATGTACGCTATGTATATGTCGTCGCTTGGGAACAGACCCGATCTTTTCCCACAATCCGGCTATATCTCAAAATACTATGAAAACCCGCCAGCGGATTATGAAATCCCGCCCGCCTATCTGGAAGATGAACAGTTTGCGCGATTGATTGAAGAAGCTGAAAAGTATGTCGGTTTTCCCTATGTGTGGGGCGGCAGCAGCCCGGAAACCTCTTTTGATTGCAGCGGTTTTGTTAGCTATGTGCTGACGAACAGCGGCTTATACAATACGGGCAGACTTGGGGCGCAGGGGCTTTACAACATCTCAACCCGCGTTTCCAACCCGCAGCCGGGGGATTTGGTTTTCTTTACGGGTACATACGACACCCCCGGCGTTTCCCATGTGGGGATTTATGTGGGCGAGGACGGGGACGGAAGCCCCGTCATGCTGCATTGTGGCGACCCTATCCAGTATTCAAAGCTGGACACCAGCTATTGGCAATCCCACTTTTACGCCTACGGGCGGTTAAATTACAATTAAAAGGAGTTGAAAAATGAATATTGTATCTTTTGGCGGCGGCACGAATAGTGCCGCCTTACTTATTGGCCTATACAAGCACAAAATCCCGATTGACCTTATCACCTTTGCCGATACGGGCGCGGAACACCCGCATACCTATCAATTTATCGAGATAATCAATCAATGGCTTGCGGAACACGGTATGCCGCAGATTACCGTTGTGCAGTATGTTGACCGCTACGGCAACCGCCTATCTCTTGAAACCGAGTGCTTGCGCTCTCATACGCTCCCGTCGATTGCCTACGGGCATAAGCGTTGTTCGCAGAAACACAAAATCGCACCGCAGGAAAAGTTTTGCAACCACTATGCGCCTTGCCGCGAAGTATGGCAGCGCGGCGAGAAAGTCAACCGCTATATCGGCTATGACGCGGGAGAAGTGAAACGGTATGAACATTCCCGCAAGTACAACGAAGCCGACAAAAAATATCATAACCGCTACCCCCTCATTGAAGAATGGGGCTGGAACAGGGACGATTGTATCCGGGAAATCAAAGCGGCAGGATTGCCGCAGCCGGGTAAATCGTCCTGTTTCTTTTGTCCGAGCATGAAGAAACAAGAGATTTTATATCTCAAAGAACACTATCCCGATCTATTTAACCGGGCGGCGACTTTGGAAGAAAACGCTATGCCCTATCTTAAAACCGTTAAGGGATTGGGGCGCAGCTATTCATGGAAAGAACAGTTTGGAAAGGAGTAAATGACTATGGCGAACACGAAACTTGACCGTATCGAAAGGGATATTGAGAAAACGAGGGCGAAAATCCTTGAATACCAAAAAAGGCTGAAAGACCTTGAAGCGCAGAAAGTCGAGGAAGAAAACGCGCAGATCGTGCAAATGGTAAAGGCGGTACACCTTGACGGGACGCAGCTTGCCGCGTTCCTCTCCGCTTACGCCAGCGGCGAAATTGCCTTGCCGCAGCCGGACGCAGACTATACCGACGAACAGGAGGAAACCGAAGATGAAGCATAAAAAACTGTTCCGCAGCGTTACCGCTTTGCTTGCCGCCCTTGTACTCATGGGCGGCTTTTCTGTTACCGCTTATGCGGGCGGTGGCGATGAAAGCGACGACACGCCTACCCCCGTAACCGAGGAAACCCCCGCGCCGGAAACCGAGCCGGAAGAAACGACGGGCGGCTATGAGCCGCAGCCCTTAACGCCGGAGGGCAACATGAGCCTTGTGGACGACATAACGGGCGAAGCGTCCGGCGATAAGCAGTTTATTACCATCGTTACGAAAAACGGAAACTATTTTTACATCATCATTGACCGCGCCGAGGACGGGGAAAATACCGTCCATTTCCTTAACCAAGTGGACGAAGCGGATTTAACCGCCCTTATGGAGGACGGGCAGACCGAAGCCCCCGTTTGTAGCTGCACCGATAAATGCGTTGCCGGAAGCGTCAACACCGCTTGCCCGGTTTGCAGCGTCAACATGAGCGAGTGCGCGGGTGTGGAAGCCGAGCCGGAGCCGGAAGAAACCGAGCAGCCGGAGCCGGAGGAAGATAAAGGCGGCGGCATGGGCGGTGCTATTTTGCTTGTTGTGCTGCTTCTTGCCGCAGCGGGCGGCGGCGCGTTCTATTACTTTAAGATTATGAAGCCCAAAAAGGACGCGGCAAAAGGCAGCAGCAACCTTGACGATCTCGACTTTGACGAGGACGACGAGGACGAGGAAGAATTAGAAACCGAGCAGGAGGACGAGGAAGTATGAAACTTGTAATTGCAGAGAAACCGAGCGTCGGAGCGGCGATTGCCGCCGTACTTGGCGCGAATGAAAAGCGCAGCGGATATTTTGAGGGCAGCGGCTACCTTGTGTCCTGGTGTATCGGGCATTTGATTAGCCTTGCGGACGCGGCGACCTACAACGAGCAGTACCGAAAATGGAAGTATGATGATCTCCCCATTGTCCCGCAGGATTGGCAGTTTACCGTTGCCAGCGGCAAGGAGCAGCAGTTTTCCGTACTCAAAGACCTTATGCACCGCAGCGACGTTTCCGAGATTGTCAATGCGTGCGACAGCGGGCGCGAGGGAGAACTCATTTTTCGATTTGTCTACGAACAGGCAAATTGCAAAAAGCCCTTTTCCCGCCTTTGGATTAGCAGCATGGAAGAAAGCGCAATCCGCGAGGGCTTTTCAAACCTCAAAGACGGGCGCAGCTATGACGACCTCTATCAATCCGCGCTTTGCAGAGCAAAGGCAGATTGGCTTGTCGGGATTAACGCGACCCGCCTTTTCTCTATCCTCTATCACAAAACGCTGAATGTCGGCAGAGTGCAAACGCCCACCCTTACCATGCTGGTAAACCGCGACTATGCGATCAGCAGCTTTAAGAAAGAAAAATATCATGTTGTCCGTCTGGACGCGGGCGGTGTTTCGGCTTTGTCCGAAAGGCTGAACGACGAAGCGGCAGCGCAGCAGATGAAAGCGGCTTGCGAGAAATCGCAAGCCGTTTGTACTTCCCTCAAAAAAGAGAAAAAGACCGTTGCCCCGCCGAAGCTGTTTGACCTTACCGCGTTGCAGCGCGAAGCTAACCGCCTGTATGGATTTACGGCGAAACAGACCCTTGATTATGCGCAAGCCCTCTATGAAAAGCGGCTTTTGACCTATCCCCGCACCGACAGCAAATATATCACTTCCGATATGCAGGACAGCACAAAGGAACTCATTACCGGGCTTTGTTCGCTGCTTCCCTTTATGCGGGACGTGAAGCTGCAAGCAGACCTTACAAGGGTTTGCGACAACAGCAAAGTAACCGACCACCACGCTATTTTGCCGACAGCCGAGTTTTTGAAAACGGGCTTTTCTTCCCTTACCGACAGCGAAACAAAACTTATGACCCTTGTGTGCGCGAAGCTGCTTTGCGCCGCAGCCGCGCCCTATGAATATGAAGCGGTTACGGCGGTTATCTCTTGCGGCGGTTATACCTTTACCGCAAAGGGAAAGACGACGCTTTGCGAGGGGTGGCGTGAGATTGAAAAGCTGTCCCACGCCGCGTCCGAGGAACAGGACGAGGACGCAGAGCCGGAAGCCGTTTTGCCGCCGCTTGCCGAGGGGCAGACCTTTGACAATCCGGCAGCGGAGATCTCCGAGCGTTACACGCAGCCCCCGAAAGCATATACCGAAGATACGCTTCTGTCCGCTATGGAGAACGCGGGCAAGGAAGAAACGCCGGAGGACGCAGAGCGCAAAGGGTTAGGCACTACCGCAACGCGGGCGGGTATCATTGAAAAACTCATTAGCGCGGGCTTTGCCGAGCGCAAGGGCAAAAAGCTAATCCCCACAAAGGACGGGTATAACCTTGCCGCTATTCTGCCCGAAGTCCTTACGTCCCCGCAGCTTACGGCAGAATGGGAAACCCGCCTTACCGGGATTGCCAAAGGCAGCGACAGCCCGGACGATTTCATGCGCAGCATTGAGGAAATGACAGCGGGGCTTGTCAAAACCTATTCCGCGATTTCCGAAGATAAAGCGAAGCTGTTTACCCCGCAGCGGGAAGCAATCGGCACTTGTCCCCGTTGCGGCGCGGCGGTTTACGAGGGCAAGAAAAACTACTACTGTTCCGACAGGGCGTGCAGCTTTGTTATGTGGAAAAATGACTTGTTCTTTCAGCAGCGCAAAAAGACTTTCACAAAGGCGATTGCCGCCGCCCTTTTGAAAGACAGAAAGGTAAAAATCAAGGGTATGTACTCCACCAAAACAGGAAAGACCTTTGACGGGGTTGTGCTGCTTGCCGACACAGGCGGCAAGTATGTAAACTTCCGCGTCGAGCAGAACCGAAAATGATTAGGCTTGATGAAAAGCAGTATCGAGCCGTTAAGAAAATGACCCGCGCCGCGTGCGCCAACAACGATTGCGGGAACTGTCTGCTATTGGACGACGGGGAAACTTGCGTCTGTGTGCAGAGTATCAGCTATTCGCTGTTATGCCGTTATTTCCGCGAAGCGGTTTTACCCGCAGACAGGCAGCTATGCGAACAGATCACCCGCAGCGGGGAAACCGATTTGAAGCGTTGCGCGGTATGCGGCAGCACGTTTGCGGCGGGCAGCAACCGGGCGAAATACTGTCCCGATTGCGCGGCAAAGATACGCCGCAGACAGAAAGCGGAAAGCGAAAGAAACAGGCGTTTACGGATAAAAACAACTACATAGCAAGCACAGCAAACGAGTACCCGTTTGCGAGAAATGCCCGCGCTGCTCTATGGGAAGCGCGGGCATTTTGCTTGTTGGGATAGTCCCAAACCCTTAAAAATCGAGAAAGGACGTGATGAAACAATATGCCGTATTCTTCATACGACCATGACAAATTGGAAACCGCCGAAACCATGCGGATAGAACGCCGGATATATTTTGAAGCAAAGGACAGGGAGATTGCCCCTTATGCTTCCTTGCCGATTGCGCAGCTACTTTCCATGCGCAGCGAAAGCGCGGCGGCAGAACAGGCGATTTTTGACGACCTTAAAGAACGCGCCGCCGCATGGGAAGAACAGGCGGGAAGAACGCTTTTGCTGGATAAAACACTTGAATATGTGAGAACGCCGCACGTCCAGCACACCGCTAACGAGTGGCAGACCACCGAGCATAACCGCCATATTCGCAGCAACCGGGTATATCAGATGAATTACTACATTTACGAGAATACCCGCTACGACAAAGAAGCGCAGAAATCTATCCCGTATTCATGGACGCTTACATGGAGCGTGCGCACCAACAGCCCAAGCAGAACCCAAGCGAAGATTGCCGGACAAGATAGAAAGGTTTTCACCGACAAGGCAGCTATGGAAAAATATCTGAATGGGCGTATCAAAGCGTATGACCGCTTGTTTACGGAAATCTCCCCGCCTATCCCGCAGGAGTACGCCGACTATTTCAAAGTAAACGGTATGCTCATGCCGGACTACACCATAGAGGGCGAAGAACCCCCGCAGCAGCAACAGGCGGCAGCTATCCCCGAAAATACCGGGCAGGAAAAGGAGCGTGAACACATGAGCGAACAGTTTTCTATTATGATAGGCAACCGCAGCCGCTTTGACGCGGGCGACCCCGGCGGCTATTGGCTGGATATGCCCGCCACAAAGGAGCAGTTGCACGAAGCTATGCGGAACGTCGGCATTACCGCCGACAACCCGCAGGATTTTTCCATTCGCGGCTATTCCGACGACCCGGAGAAACATATTGCCTTGCCTTATGAAATGGTATGCGCCGCCGACGTGGACGAACTCAATTTTCTTGCGGCGCGGCTCGAACAGCTTGACCCCGCCGAGGTTGGCAAGCTGAACGCAGCCTTGCAGCAGAAAAACGGCTTTGAGAACATCGGACAGGTAATCGACTTCACCTACAACGTGGATTTTTACGTCCATATCCCCGAAGTACATAACTACCACGATTTGGGCGACTATTACTTAAATCAATCCGGCATGGTACAAATGCCCGAAGAATGGAAAGGCGGCATTGACCTTTCTACTTTTGGCAGGAACGCTGCCGCGCAGGAAAAAGGCGCGTTTACCGAGTACGGCTATATCGTGGAAAGCGGCGACGAGTGGGAACGGCAGTTTGAGGGGCGCGAAGTGCCGGAAGAATACCGCATTATGAGTTACCCGCAGCCGGAGCGCGGCGAACAGGACAAAGCCTATATGGACGCAGCCGAAACGCAGCAAGCAGACGCACAGGCCGCAGAGCCGCAGCAGCCCCGCCCCGTCGTCCCCATTATCCTTACTTCCGAAAAGCCCGCCGAAAAGGTAAAGGAGATCACCGCGCGTTTGGAACAGGGCGTACAGGCGATTTTTGACAGCGACCGCTACAAAGAGTTTCTAACCGCTATGTCAAAGTTCCATGATTATAGTTTGAATAACACTATCCTAATTGCTATGCAGGGCGGCAATTTGGTAATGGGCTTCCGTCAATGGGAAAAGGAGTTTGACCGCCATGTAAAGAAAGGCGAGAAAGGCATTAAAATCTTTGCCCCCGCGCCCTACAAGGTGAAAAAGCTGGTTGATAAAATCGACCCCGAAACGAGAAAGCCCATGCTTGACCGCGAGGGAAAAGTGGTAAAGGAAGAAAAGGAAATCACCGTCCCCGCCTTTAAGGTTATAACCGTCTTTGATATTTCGCAGACCGAGGGCAAGGAGTTTCCCGACCTTTCCGTTAAACCGCTGCTTGCCGATGTGGAGCAGTACGAGGATTTTTTCGCCGCCCTTGAAAAAGCGTCCCCCGTTCCGATTGCTTTTGAGCAGATCACAAACGGCGCAAATGGGTATTTCAGTTTGACCGACAAGCGTATTGCAATCAAAGAGGGCGTGAGTGAATTACAGGCGGTAAAGACCGCCATTCACGAAATCGCCCATGCGAAGCTGCACGACGTAGACTTAAACGCCCCGCCGGAGC
>OHFE01000811.1_pt1 | contig 9705 bp, 9 predicted proteins | sample 1567471 | NCBI WGS metagenome assembly OHFE01 (sample SAMEA3879513, study PRJEB24766) | human gut metagenome | biome: human-associated habitat; feature: feces | place: USA | collected 1985/1987 | reverse complement strand
CCCTTCAGGCAATTAAAATCTTTTTTAAAGATTTTAATTGGAGTTCAGTATTACACATTGAACAGGAAATTGACGATGTCTCCGTCTTTCATAACGTATTCCTTACCCTCGCTTCGCACCAGACCCTTGGCCTTGGCCGCGGCCATGGTGCCGCAGGCTTTCATGTCGTCGAAGGCGATGACCTCGGCACGGATGAAGCCCCGCTCAAAGTCGGTGTGGATCTTACCGGCAGCCTGAGGTGCCTTGGTGCCTTTCTTGATGGTCCATGCCCGGCATTCGTCGCTGCCGGCGGTGAGGAAGGAGATCAGACCCAGCAGGGTGTAGCTGGCCTTGATGAGCTTGTGCAGGCCGCTTTCGGCGACGCCCAGCTCCTCCATGAACATGGCCTTTTCCTCAGGGTCGTCCAGCTCGGCGATGTCCGCTTCCAGCTTAGCGCAGATGGGGATTACCTGACTGCCCTCGCTGTCGGCAAGCGTCTTGACCGCCATGTAGTGGCGGCTGCTTTCCGGCTCGTTGACCTCGTTTTCCGACATATTGGCGACATAAATGGTCTTTTTCAGCGTCAGCAGGTCGGAGGTGGCGATCAGGGCCCGGTCTTCGTCGGAAACGTCGAAGGTTCTGGCCAGCTTGCCCTTGTTCAGGTGCTCCAGCAGCTCGGTGAAGACCTCCACCTCATGGGCGAACTTCTTGTCGCCGCCCTTCATGGCTCCACCATTTCGATGTCCGACATGACCAGCTCCAGATTGATGATGTCGATATCCCGCAGCGGGTCGGTGGAGCCTTCCACATGGTTGATGTTGCTGTCCTCAAAGCAACGGACAACATGGACGATGGCGTCGGTGGTGCGGATATTGCTGAGGAACTTGTTGCCCAGACCCTCGCCCTTGGAGGCACCCTTGACCAGACCGGCGATATCCACGAACTCGATCACGGCAGGGGTAGTTTTCTTGGGCTTATGGAGCTGGGAGAGCCAGTCCAGCCGCTCGTCCGGAACGGACACAACGCCCACATTGGGGTCAATGGTGCAGAACGCGTAATTGTCCGCAGGGACGCCCGCGTTTGTGATTGCGTTGAACAGGGTGGACTTGCCCACATTGGGCAGTCCCACAATACCTAATTTCATATATACTCATTCTCCTTCGATTTTCCTTGATTTTCAAGGGGTTTCAGCGTTCGGTGTCTCGGCTGTTACACCATTTTTACACCATTTCCGCATTTGGCTTTATTGGATTTTATCAGACTACACCATTTTGCTGAAATTGCTTGATGGCATAATCCAGCGATTCGGCAGTCACATGAACATACCGATCCATTGTTGTTTTGATGCTGGCGTGACCCAGCAGCTTTTGCAGCACCTTCGGCTGCATCCCGCTTTCGATTGCACGCGTTGCGTAGGTGTGGCGCAAAGCATGCATACAAAGGTGCTTGATTCCCGCTTCGTCGCAGAGCTTATATAAGTGGGTATCATAGGAACTGTTCTTCGCTGGCTCTCCTGTTCGCCAGTTGATAAAAACAAGATCACGCATGACAAGCCGAGAAGAAACGCCTGTACGTCTGTCTATGTACTCAAGCGTTTTGTCCAGCGTCGGTGACTCCTTTTGCTCCGGGCGGCTGTCCCAAATACCTTTGAGGATTTCATAAGCCCGATCCGTCAACGGTATTGTGCGGTAGCTGTGCTGTGTTTTCGGTGGACCTGCACGCCAATACTTTTCACCGTGTCGGAACTCCAACGTTTTGTTGACCGTGAGCGTGCGCTTTTCAAAGTCAATCGCGTCCCACGTCAGTCCGATCATCTCTCCGGTACGCAAGCCGGTTTCAAGGATCAGCGCGTATTGGTTGTAGTTGCGGGAGCGTTTCGCTGTTTCAAGAAACACGCGCTGCTCGTCACGGGTGAGGAACTTAATATCGTCTGTCGCACGAACCGGCTTTGTAAACCGCACACCGTCCATTGGGTGCTTGGCAATCAGGTCATTCATCTTCGCAGCCTTGAACATCGTACCCATTGTGATATAGGCTCGACGGATGGTGGAACCCGCATAGTCAGCATCCATCTGTATGAACACCTTTTTGCAGTGCATCGGCTTGACGTTGGCAATCATCATTTTGCCCATAACAGGCTGAATATTGTGGACATACCGCTCCCGATAATTGCGGAGCGTATCAGGGGCTAAATCACCCACAATATTCTCAATCCAGAAATCAAACCATTGATCCACCGTCGTATCGGTGGCTACGAAAACATCCTCGTGCGCATCGGCGTATTTTGATTCTTCAATCCAGTTGCGAGCTTCGGGGAGCGACGGAAGATACTTCTCATGCCGCCTTCCTGCTTTATCTACGAATCGTGCGTAATATAAACCGTCCTTTCTCTGGCAGATACCCTTACCACATTCTTTGCCTTTTAGATTCTTACCCATAGATTGTATCCTTTCCGCGCTTGCGAAAAAGGACACACTATTACAAATAAATTATAGCATATAACGTCCTTTTTCTCAAGCCGTTGCGTGAAAAAACTCTCCGCCTATTTGTGAATTTTTCGGAACCTCTTATATCACCAGTTTCTCACTGATGAATTGTTCAAACTCCTTTCGCTTGACCAGTTTCTTTGTGCCGACGAAAAGCACGAACGGGCAGTTGGGCGTTCTCAGCATACTGTCGATCTTGTTGATGCCGATGTTGCTGTATTCTGCCGCCTCCTTGGTGGTCAGTGTCATTTTCAGATGGATCGGAACGGTGCCGATGCAATTCTCCATGTAAAAGCTCCTTTCTTGGGTTTATCAGCCGAGCAGACGAGCCGCCCTTTTCAGATTGTCGGCAGCGGTGCTTTTGCGGAAGTTCTCCCCGTCGAAGCGAATCGGGACGCAGACTTCCAAGATGCGGCGGTCATCCAAATCGGCAGCTTGCTTCATAACGGAAAGCGGAGTGTTGGTCGTGACGATCATGGGCTTGCCTGTCAGCAGCCGCTTGTCAACCACATCGAATACGCGCTCCTTGACAAAGCTGGTGCTGCGTCCCGCCCCAAGTCGTCCAGTATGAGAAGATCGGGACGCATAAGCGTTTTCGTGTAATGGTCGCGGTCCGAGCCGAAGCTGCCCTGCATACGGTTGACCACGTCGGACATTCCCACAAAGAGGACGGACTCCAGACGGTCAATCAGAGCGTTGGCAATACCCCGGATGATCTTCGCGCCATCATTGCCGGAACGAAAGCGCATACCCCGAAGAAGAAGCGGGTCATGGATGCTCCCGCAAAACCCAGCGGCAGTTTGCTGATTGATATTCAGGCAAAGCTGCAAGAAGGAAAGGGTGCCGGTTACGCACGGTGGGCAAAGAACTTCAATCTGAAACAGCTTTCCCAAACGCTGATCTATCTGGAGGAAAACAATCTTCTGGACAGATGCGTCCTGGAAGAAAGGACTGCCGCCGTCACAGCGCAGTACCACACCCTGTCCACCAAGATGAAGTCCGCCGAGCAGCGCATGGCGGAAATCAAAGTGTTGCAGCAGCACATCATCAACTACGCCAAGACCCGCGATACCTATGTTGCCTATCGGAAGGCTGGCTACTCCAAGAAATTCCTTTCAGAGCATGAATCGGAAATCATATTGCATAAGGCGGCAAAGCAGTTCTTTGACGAGCAGGGTTTGAAAAAACTGCCCACCGTCAAAAGTCTGCAAGCAGAATATGCCCAGCTCCTATCTGAGAAAAAAGCCATGTACGCAGAGTACCAGCAGGCAAGGGATGATATGCGTTCCCTTCAAACTGCAAAGGCAAATGTAGATCGGATTCTTGGAGACAATTCTCTCACCGTGGCGAGAGAATCTGAAAAGGACGGGCGTTGATGCCCATTTAGCGATTTGCAAAATCGCGTAGCTGCTGGATTTTTCCAGCGTTTCCAGGACACAGAATTGTGTTCTGCGGGGATTGGGGCAGAGCCTCAACAAGCAGAAAGCCCTCATTTCCACTTTCGCAGAAATGAGGGCTTTCGCATATGGCGCGCCATAAGCATTGCTTGCTACTCTTATACCCAATTTGGTATAATACTGGCAAGCAATGCACCTGTAATACAAATGCGAAAAACCATCCATTCCGCTTCCACGGAACGAATGGTTTTTCTGCTTGTTGAGGCGCTGTCCCAAGCCCCGATGAACGCAGTCCTTCGGGCTGCGGCTGCGCGATTCTTCGAATCGCTTTTCGACCATCTATTCCAGTCAACAAGAAATGCTTAAGAATTGTCAGCATCGACTTTCCTGTGATAGATTGACATTCACGGCTTTGCTATAATTGCGCCGGTTTGATATAAGAGCAAAAAATTGAAGCCCTTCCCTTTCCATAAGGAGTGTCAATGTGAAAACACAGAGAATACGGCCCCCGTTGCTTATCCATAGGGACAATACCGCTTTTCGGTGCAGGCGTATTCTTGAAGGAAGGCGATTTTTCCATCTACAGACCAACGGATCAGAGACAGTCCGTCGAAGCCGGTTGGAGCTTCCCCGGAAATCTGGCATTGAAAGTACCAGCGAACTACGGTGGTATTTTCGGAATTCAGAAATTCCTGGATGTCCCAGCGCAAAACCTGACCGCTCCTGTGCCAGTCCCGGAACCAGCGGGCAATCATCTCCCGCCCGTAATACTCCGGCCCCCAGCTCTCAATGTATGCGGCGTCCTCTGTGAAGAGATCGGAAAGCTCTGCTTCCCGGCTGTCCAGCCAAAGGGAAAACCATTTCCGAATGGTGTCTTCTCTCTGCTTCATTCCGCCAGTCCTTTCAGAAAATCGCCAATTTCTCCGGCGAGAATTTCGTGCCCTAAGTCATTGGGGTGCAGGCCGTCGGTGGTCAGCTTTGCGGCAATTTCCGGATCGTTTGCCCGGATAACGCTGGTTTCAAACAAATCCAGCAGAGGAAGGCCATAAAATGCCGCCGTATCCCGTATGACCCGAACATAATCTCTCAGCAGCCAACCGCGTTCCCCTTTGGGGATATTCTCTCCCATCCGGTGCAGGGGCGTCAGGACGACAATGATTGCGCCCGGAAACTGATTCGGCAGCCGGGAGAAAAGGAAATGACAGGCGCCGATAAAGGTGTCCGGCGTCCGGTCGGTTTCAGTGCCCATGGGAGCATCGCCATGCCCGTGATCGTTGGTTCCGCCGAACACCACAATGATGTCGGCATCGAGGTTCATTTTGGAAAACCGTCCGCAAAAATCCTGGTCAAATTTGGGCTCCCCAGAGGGAATCCGCTGCCGGGCAATTCTGGTGCCGCCGATGCCGTAATTCCGGGCTTCCGTCAGACGGTATTTCCGCTTCATCACGTCCACATAGCCCTTTTCCGGGGAAGTCGCGCAGCAGCCTTCCGTGATGCTGTCCCCTAAAAAGTTGATTTTCTTTCCTGTTAGTTCCATATTCATACGCTTTCGTTATGCGCGGGGCGTGTCTATGCCCCGCGCAAAGTGTTCAACGGATGTCCCAGACGCTGCGTACCGATACGCTGTCTACGCTGCCGCGGAGAATCTTCACGGCCTTTACACCGCCGTCCATGTCAAAGTAGTTGTCGGAAAGCACCACATTGGCACCTGCCTGAATCTCCACGCTCCGGGCATACCCCTTCGCGGTGACAATGATATCGTCATCCTTGACAAAGGCGTTCAGTTCTGGATCAGCAAAGCGGAAGTGCTTGGGAGCGCAGAAGAGGACGCTCCCTTCGCCTACCCCATTGCCCGCCTCATCCAGCAGTTGGTAGGAATAGTAGGTGTCATAAGTGCCGTAATTCGAGAAGTCCTGCTCCGGCAGCCAGACGGCGGACAAATCGGGGACGGTCACATCGAAGCTGCCTTCCTCGATAACGGAAGCGTCCGGGCGGCGCAGACTCCACTTTGCCTTGCCCCGGAATTCCTGCATGGTCTCGTTGCTCACGTTCAGGTGGGCGGACTTTTTCAGGCCAAAAGGCTCGGCATTGACGTTGGTATTCTGGGAGAGAATGCCCTCCTCATGGCAGGAAATCAGCACAGGGGCAAAGAACCGCTTTTCATAGTAGTGCAGAGCCTTCCAACGGCCAAAGTAGTCGATGCTGGCCCAGCTGGCTACCGGCCAGCAGTCGTTGAGCTGCCAGACCACCGCACCCATGCAGCAGCCCCGGTGCCGCCGCCAGTGCTCGACACCGTACTGCATGGCCTGTGCCTGCAGCAGCTGGGAGGCGTATACCAGCAGCTCCAGACTGCGGGGATACAGGTACATCTGGGATAGATAGAACAGGATGCGCCCGTTGGCAGAGGCGTTGCGCTGGTGCTTCTCCATCACATAGGAGAATACGTTCCGATCCTCGGGCTCGGTAAAGCTTTCGATGGTTTCCATGCAGGGGAAGGACTGGAAGCCAAATTCAGAGACATACCGGAACTGATGGTTGCGGTAGTCGGTGAAGGGGAGAAGACCGTGCCAGACCATCCAGTAGTGGACGTCGCCTCGGGTGGGATCCTGGGGATCGTCAAAGCTGCCGCCGCTGGAGGGGCTGGCGGGCCAATAGAAGGTCTGGGGATCCTCTGCTTTCAGAACCTTGGGGATGATGTACTCGTACATCTTGATATAGTCGGCCTTCTGACGCATGGAGGTGACCCACTCTCCCTGGGCCACAAACTGCTCCATTTCATTATTGCCGCACCACAGGACGAGGGATGCGTGGTGGCGCAGACGGCGGACGTTGTCTACAAACTCGGCGGTGATGTTCTCCTCAAACGCGTCCGTCAGATTGTACACGGCGCAGGCGAACATGAAGTCCTGCCATACCAGCAATCCAAGCTCGTCACAGATGTCATAGAAGAAGTCGTCGGGATAGTAGCCGCCGCCCCAGACCCGGATGCAGTTCATGTTGGCAGCCTTTGCGTCCTCCAGCAGACGGCGGGTGCGCTCCGGGTTGACTCTGGGAAGGAGATTGTCCTCAGGGATGTAATCGGCGCCCATGGCAAAGATGTCCACGCCGTTGACGCAGTGGCTGAAGCTTTCGCCCCACTGATCCTTACGGCGGCTGACGGTCATGGTGCGAAGGCCGATGCGCCGGCTCCAAACGTCCAGCTCCTTGCCCTTGGCACACAGGGAAACGCTGAGCTGATACAGCGGCTGACCGCCGAAGCCGGCAGGCCACCAGAGCTGGGGATTTTGGACGATCAGCTCGCAGTCGGTGCCGCTTGCAGTGAGGACGGAGCCGTCGGGAGCGGTGACGGAAACGTTGACCCAGACCTCGTCATCGGTATAACGGTTCAGATTGGTATGTATGCGCAGACGAACCGTGCCGTCTTTATGGAACTGATCCACCCGAACGTCCTGAATACGGGCTTTTTCGATGCTGATGATGGAAATGTTCCGCCAGATGCCGGCGTCAGGCAGACGGGGACCCCAGTCCCAGCCGAACATGCAGTGGGCTTTGCGGATGTTAGGGAAGCCCACCATGGCATCAGAGCTGCCGTCTGCCACGGACTTTGCGTATGCTTCCTTAATATACTTAGTAGGAGAGCGGAAGGAGACGGTGATGGTGTTCTCTCCGGGATGGAGAACGGACTTAACGTCGAACTCCCAGATTCTGTGCATATTGCAGGCCTCACCGACGATCTGACCGTTGATATGGACGGCGGCGATGGTGTCCAGTCCCTCTGCCCGGAGCAAAACCTTGTCCCCAGCGAGAAGGGCATCGTCCACCTGGAAGCTGCGGAAATAGACAAAATCGTTGTCCATCAGCTTTAGGGCTTCCATTTCGTTGTCCCTGTAGAATGGATCGGGAATCCGCTCCGCGGCGAGCAGGTCATGGTAAACCGAGCCGGGGACGGTGGCGGGGACAGCAGCAAAGGGGGTGCCCGGAATTTCCAGCGTCCATGCGCCGTTAAGGGTGCGTGTTTTCATTGGCAATACCTCCGAATACGTTTTCAAAATCGACTTATTTACAAAATACACTATAGGACAATCATTCGTCAAAGTCAATAGCTTAATGGTGAAAATTGGACTCGAATTAAGCATATTTCATAGTTCATCGGCGGATTGCACAAAAATTCTTGAATTTCAGAAACCATCTTGACAAGAAAATAAAATGGTGTTAATATAGCTATACGAAAACGTTTCAGATATGCGCCCGATTGTTCAAAATGCACATGTCCTTGCATTCGCAGACAAATTCAGGCCCCGGAGGCCATTATGGTGACGATAAAGATGATTGCAAAGGAGTGCGGTTTCTCCATTGCCACTGTCAGTAAGGCGCTGAACGGCGCGCCGGATATCAGCGCAGAGACAAAAGAGACTATCCGCAAAGTGGCTTCCCAAATGGGTTATACACCAAATTCTGCCGCACGGATGCTGAAAACCAGCCGCTCGTATAATTTTGGCGTTCTTTTTGAGGATCAGGCCAACAAGGGGTTGACGCACAGCTTCTTCTCCCACATTCTCAACAGCTTCAAGCATCGCGCTGAGGAACTGGGCTACGACATTTCCTTCATCAGTGACCACATGGGCGGTCAGGAAATCAGCTATGTGGATCACGCCCGTTACCGTAACTGTGACGGAGTGGTCATCGCCTCCGTGGATTATACGGAGCACGCCGTGGTGGATCTGGCGAACAGCGGCATCCCCGTTGTGACGATTGACTGCGTGTTTGAAAATTGCGGCAGTGTCCTGTCCGATAACGTGGGCGGGATGACGGAACTGGTGAAATATGTGTATAGTATGGGACACCGGAAGATTGCATTCGCCTATGGAGAAGATGCGCCGGTGACGCGCCGCAGAATCTCCGGCTTCTGCAGAGCCTGCAAGGAACTGGGGATTTCCTTGCCGGACGAATATTTGGTTCAGAGTATGTATCTGGATCCGGAATCCTCGGCGGCGGCAACCCGGAAGCTGATGGAGCTTCCCGATCCGCCAACGTGCATCCTCTATCCCGACGACATCGCCCACCTTGGGGGCAAAAACGAGCTTGAGAAAATGGGCCTGTCCGTCCCGGACGATGTCAGCATCGTCGGGTATGACGGCATTGATTTCTGTCAGATGCTCCGCCCGAAGCTGACCACCATGCGGCAGGATGCCGAGCGGATGGGAGAGCTGGCAGCCGAGGAGCTGGCCAGAGCAGTGGAAGAGGGAAGATCCTACATCCCGGGACGCCATGTGGTTGGCGGGACCCTGCTCCCGGGCGAAACGGTGAAAAAGCTGACACCGTGATTTCATCCGGCAAAAAGGGATATCCCTTTTTGTGTCTTTCCTTTCAGGAAAGACATGATAAACCATTGTAGTTAATGACCTTCCCCAAGAAGGTCAATAACAAAAATTAAAGGAGGAAACACAATGAAAAAGCTCATCGCGTTGCTGCTGGCGCTGGTCATGGTTATTGGCCTTGCTGCCTGCGGCGGCTCCGCCACTACGGAGACGAAAGCACCCGTTGCCACCGAGGCTCCCACGCAAGCGGAAGCTCCTGCCGAAACCGAAGCAGCCGGCAATACCACCGACCTGCCTCGTGACGAGACCCTGTACTTTGCTGGTCAGCAGTGGGGTACCGTCAACTCCTGGAACGTCATCGGAACCAACCAGAATAACGCCATGGCCCTCGCCGCTGGTGCCGGCTACCGTACCACCATGTTCGAGACCCTGTACATGTGGAACGTAATGACCGGCGAGCTGATCGGTCTGTTGGCCGACGGCGACTACACCTGGAACGACAACATGACTGAGCTTTCTGTCAAT
>OHFE01000799.1_pt1 | contig 9798 bp, 10 predicted proteins | sample 1567471 | NCBI WGS metagenome assembly OHFE01 (sample SAMEA3879513, study PRJEB24766) | human gut metagenome | biome: human-associated habitat; feature: feces | place: USA | collected 1985/1987 | reverse complement strand
CCTCGTTGTCGTCTGCCATGCGCACCAGCACCGAAATATCATGCAGCTTTGCAGCCATGATCTGCTTTTCGAATGCTTCATCCAGCATATAGTTGGTGTGCTCCAGATCCAGATAGATAAAATCCAGACCGGACATGGCAATGTTTTCGATCACGCAGGTCGTGCCGGTAAAGCACGCCATACCGAAAACCGGGCCCTTTTTCATCTTTTCCTTCAGAGTCAATTCTTACACCTTCTCTTTTTTCTCGGGTTCCTATTATAAACCGCACCCGCTTTGCGGCAGGCTGATAGAGATCAGCACGATGACGTTGCAGATAACATAAGGTGCAGCGCCCTTGAAGATCTCGATGATGGGCATACGGTTGATCTTGTTGCAGGCGTTCAGGCACATGCCAACAGGAGGCGTGACCAGACCGATGGCAAGGCCGGTGATCATCATAGCGCCGAACTGCAGCGGAGAGAAGCCGTACTGCTGCATGACCGGCAGCAGGATGGGAGTCAGCAGCAGGATGGCGGGGCTGACGTCGATGAAGGTACCGATCAGCAGGATCAGCACGTCAAAGATCAGTGCAATGGCCCATGCGGGCAGGTTGAGGGACATGAAGAATGCACCCACGGTCTGCGGCACCTTCTGCATGGTGAGCACCCATGTGAAGATGGTGGTAAAGCCGATGATGAGCATGATGGAGGAGGAAGAGATCAGGGTCTTTTTCAGTGCCTCCCAGACGCCCTTCCAGGTCAGCTCCTTGTAAACGAAGAAGCCTACCAGAATGGAGTACAGCACGGCCACACCTGCGCTCTCGGAGGCGGTGCAGACGCCAAAGGAAACGCAGATGATAATGAACACCGGCATGATCAGGGCGGGAATGCCGCTCAGCAGGCTCTTGGCGGCGCGCTTTGCGTCAAACTTGGCCTTTGCCGGGTGCCAGCCCTTCTTTGCGCTGATGATGTACACGAGGACCAGCTGAGTCAGGCCGATCAGGATGCCGGGCACGGCACCTGCCATGAACAGAGCACCCACGGATGCGCCGGAGATCATGGAGTAAACGATCATGGGGGTAGAGGGCGGGATGATCATGCCCATGGTGGAGGAAGCAACGGTGATGCCCGCAGAAGCCTCCGGAGGATAGCCCTCCTTTTCCATGGCGGGGATCAGGATGGAGCCCAGAGCAGAGGTATCTGCCACAGAGGAACCGGAGATGCCGCCGAAGATCATGGACGCCACGATGTTCACTTCGCCCAGACCGCCGCGCACCGGGCGCAGCAGCTCCATGCAGAAGTTGATGATGCGCTGGGTGATACCACCGGTATTCATCAGCTCACCGGCCAGCATGAACAGCGGCATGGCGATCATCAGCTCGCTGTAAGCGCCGTTCCATACGCGCTGGGGCAGCATGGCGATAAAGTTGGGTGCGTAGATCAGAATATAGCTCACGCAGGAAGCGCCGATTGCAAAGGCCAGCGGCACGCCCAGCGCAGCAAAGAAGATCAGCAGCACCAGAAGGATGAGCATTGCCATAAGTTTTTCTCTCCTTTCCCTTATGCGTCTTCCTTGGTCAGCGCCTTGTTCTTGGGCGCAAAGAAGGAAATGTCGGCCTTGTACAGGGTGATGATCTTGATCACGACGCAGATGGCGCAAATGATGCCGCAAACCGGCATGATGCCGTACATATACATCATGGGGATCTCCATGCCCTGACTGATCTGCTTGCCTGCAACGCCAACATACTTGAAGCCCTGATAGGTGAATACCAAATCCACGGCCAGTACGATGAGGTAGTTCATGATGGCCAGCCAGCGCTTGCGGGCGGGCTTGACACCGTCGTAGATGATGTCGATCATGACGTGCTCATCCTTGATGACGTTGATGCCCATGCCCCAGAAGGTGGTAAAGGCAAACAGGGTGGTGTTGAACTCTGCCAGCTGCTTCCAGCTCAGGGAGAAGCAGTAGCGTGCAATGACCGTAAAAATGACCAGCGCGGCAAGCAGTGCCATAGCGACGGTCCCGATGAAAAAGTACAGGTCAAACAGCTTTTTCCCGAATTTTTTGAGCGCTTCTATTGTGCTCAGCCCCTTTCCTGTAATGTTGTGGGTGGTTTATCATTGAGAAAGGGCAGCCCGAAGGCTGCCCCCGTGCCTCAATAAAAATGATATACGCGCAAGCGGTTATGCCTTTGCAACGATATCCTGCATCTCCTTCAGCTCGTCTGCGGTGCAGATGCCTTCGCTGATGCACTTGTCGTACACGGACTGCACAGCCTGCTGGAAAGCCTTCAGCTCGTCTGCGGAGGGCTCGTACACCTCGCAGCCGTAGTCCACGATAGTCTGCTTTGCAGCGCTGGAGTTCTGGTCGATCAGCTGGTCGTTGTACTCGCCCATTGCGGTAGCGCACTCGGTGATGGCATCGCGGAACTCCTCGGGCAGAGCGTTCCACCAAGCGGCGTTCACATAGAAGGGGTCCGGATGGAACTGGTAGTTCACTTCGGTGAAGTACTTCTACACTTCGTAGAACTTCATGCCCTCCACATTGACCCAGGGGTTCTCCTGACCGTCTGCAACGCTGGTCTTCAGGCCCATGTACAGGTCAGAGTACGGAATGGTGGTGGTGGTAGCGCCCATGGCCTGGAAGGTCATGTCGATGGTCTTCATGCCGTTGGTGCGCATCTTCAGGCCCTTCAGGTCTGCGGGAGCCTTGATGGGGTGCTTGGAGTTGGAGAACTGACGGTAGCCACCTGCATCGCACAGGTTGATGATGACGGTGCCGGTCTCACCTTCTGCCTCAGCACACACCTTCTGTGCCAGCTCGCTCTGCAGCAGAGCGGTGACCTGTGCACGGGTGTTGGTCAGGAAGGGCAGGGTGAACATCAGCAGGCGGGGGCTGAAGTCGAACTGGCCGCCGCGCATACCCTGAATGGTACCTGCGACCACCTGCTCCAGCATCTCCTTCTCGGTGCCCAGCTGGCCGTTGCCGTAAACCTCGATCTTCACATGGCCGTTGGTGGCAGCAGCCACATCCTCGGCAAACTTTTCCATGGAGACAAAGCGGGGGTTGCCTTCGGGCTGTGCATGACCCACGGTCATGGTAAAGCTGCCCAGAGAGGCAAACTTGTCATCACCGCCGGCTGCAGAGCTGGCTGCGGAGCTGGCTGCAGGTGCTGCGGTGGTGGTGGAAGAGGCAGAACCACCGCAGGCTGCCATTGCACCTGCTGCGGCCACTGCGCCGGATACCTTCAGAAAGCTGCGACGAGAGATCTTTTTCATACGATTGTCCTCCAACTTGTGTCAGGCTGCCGGGAAACTGCCTCGTGCTTGTCTCTTTGCCGGTCAGCCTGTATACAGCATTTACTTCGTGCTGCTATCGTAACAAAAAATACATATTTCACAAGAGCAATATTCACTGAACTTATTGAGGTTTCTTTGTGCATTTGGCACAATATTCAACTTTTTTCAGCATTTATTCAACTTTTTTCTAGCATTTTCAACTAATATACCAGTTTCATTACTACAAGATCCGTGTTTTGCCCGATTGCAAGTTCCTGTATACAAGAGCTGTCATAAACTTCTATTCAAGCATTGACATTCTGCTGCCAGAACGGTACAATGATAATAAGCTTATATTTACCGGATAAATGGAGAACAACTATGGCTACATTACAGCACACTGATGAGCTCTATCATATTCTCGAGGACGAGATCTGCGCACTGAAGATCCTGCCCGGGGAAGCGCTGAGCGAAAACCAGCTGTGCAAGCGGTTCGGCGTTTCGCGCACTCCTATCCGCAGCGTTTTGCAGCGGCTGGAGCAGAACCGCTTTGTGCAGATCATTCCCTGCAAGGGCACCATTGTTACCGCCATCGACACCGGCGTGGTGGACCAGCTCATCTTCCAGCGTGTTGCAGTGGAGGGCATGGTGTTCCGGGACTTTGTGCAGAGCTGCTCGCCCATGGAGATCCTTGCGGTAGAACACCTTTATAATATGCTGCTGGAAGCCGCTGCAGGGCGCAGCGACCCGGAGAACTTTGATTTCAACCACTTCCTCAGCTGCGACCTTGCCATGCACGAGTACTGGTTCCACAAGACCAGCAAGGAGTACCTTTGGGAGCAGATGACCCGCCCGCAGGCAGACTATTCCCGCTTTATCCGTCTGGACATCGTGGGTGCACGCAACGTGTCCAGCGTCGTCAGCGAGCACGCTGAGATGCTGCGCATCCTGCGTGAGAAGGATCTGGACGCCATCGAGCCGCTGATGCGCACCCACCTGTACGGCGGTGTGAGCCGTATGGGCAGCAAGATCTACTCGGACGAATACCGCGGCTACTTCAAGCTGCCGGAGAACAAAAAATAAAGAAGGCCGCCGCACAGGAAACTGTGCAGCGGCCTTCTTCTGGTTGCGCCAGCAGGAGTCGAACCTACGATTGGGGAGTCAAAGTCCCTTATGAATACACCTATATTTTATCGTATTCATGTTATTTATTCGTTGCATTTTTAATCGTAGTCACCTTATAAGTCACCCTATTTTTGTAAAGTGCTTTTTCAGAACTTTATTGAATTTATTTAGTGTGACGAATTATAGAGATAATCAACATAAATTTCTTGTGTAAAATGTCAATAGATGTCTTGACAGCTCACGGTCGTGCCGCTATAATAATACCCGTACAAGGCCGGTACAGACCGGAAGAAACCCAGAATACGAGGTAAAAATATGATTGATGCAGCAGCCCCCGAAACCAAATTGACAATGAGCGTACAGGAAATGGCATACCAGCTAGGTATTGGACGAAACAAAGCCTATGAGCTTGTGAAACAACGTGACTTCCCCGCCGTAAGAATCGGCGGTAACTATCGCGTTATTTCCGACAAACTTCCCGATTGGCTCAACAAACAGGCCGGGAAAACCTACTATTTTTAAGACCCAGACCGGGCAACTACACAACAACCATTTAACACTACAACATCTTTCACTAGGTCATGTACCTAGATTCACTATAAAAATATGATACAAACGAACCTTTGAAAGCTCGGTGCATTTTGCATCGGGCTTTTTTGTATGCAATTTATTTTCGTTACGACTGTATTTGATTTAGGAGAATGAAGTATGTTCAAGACAACATCAGATGGTAAAAAATGGATTATTTTCAATAATGCTTTGGCATCGTACATTGTAAAGCATGGTGGGCGTGTCGTGTCAATCGCGCCTTTGAGAGAGGATACCCGGTTTTGTATCTTCTTTTTCAGCACCGATGACAAAGCAGCAGAAGCAGCTATGCGGCAATGGCTTGATAACGCACAACACAAGATGACCCGCCGGGACAATATAGAATGATAACCCGGCGGCGTTAATCACTTGTATGGCCTCTATAAGAGGCTATGAGAGCTTTTCGTGTTAGATTTGACAACCTATATTGACGGAACTTTGACGCTCTACGGAGCTTAACAGAGGCATCACAGAGCATCGCGCTAGAGCCTCTACAAAGCCCGTATGGGCGTTTTTGATTTTTGAATGAAGAATTATGCCAGATGATGCAGAACACGCCAGAGGGCAGCACAGCAGCCCTAGAGCGCGTTTAATGAGATAGGAGTATGTGAGTTATGTATGGCAGAAAAAAGACCTGATTTTGAATCTTTGGAGCTTGTTTGTAGCATAGACACGTTAAGTATTTGCGTTGATGAAAGACCCGAAAGCCTGATTAGAGGCGTGAGCGAGAACAAGCGCAACAACAGCGAAACAATCAGCTTAAAGATAAACCCTAATACCTATGTAGGATATGATATTCACAGTTATAACGAATATCTGGAAGTTATGAGGAAGATTTTACAGGAAATGGAAATTGAAAAATTCTGGTACACGCGCGTTGACTTTCGCTTTGATAGCTATACTTCTAGTTATGAAGAAACAGAAAAATTAAACAGAGCGTTAATTATGTGCTATTGGTTTAAGCATCCTTCCCGAAACCTCTATGAAACAAAGCACGGATGGACACGGGAAAGAATGTCCTATTGCCTCAAAGATAACACGGCGGAGCTGGAAAGCTACAACAAAGCGTTTCAAGAACCATCCGGCACAGTATTGTCACGGTTTGAGGTGCGCACCAAGAGCAAGACAAGGACGTTGGACACCTTTCCTTTAGATTCACGTCCCAGAGCTTATATCAAAACGTGGCAGAAAGAGCTGAAAGATTGTGCAACGCTGCTTGATTCAATGGTACAAGCACAAAATGATGTCTTGATGGATGAATACCGCAGAGGAACGGCAAAGCACCTGTATTCAAGTCCTATGGATTTTGCAAAGCATAATGTGGAGTACATCTTTACCGCGCGGCAGCTTGATGACCTCTTTGCCCAGATGGGCGTTAAAAATCCAACAACGGCAAGGTACAATTTCGTAAAGAGATATTCTAACGGCGAAACGCTGTTTTTTAAGCAAAAAGACCTTGTGGCCTACTCGAAGCACCTTTCCCAAAAAATGGGTGCATTTTTGGTTGCAAATGACTAAAAACGCCCTTTTTGAAAAGAGCCGAAAGAGCTAGGAATCATGCGGCTTTTGTGGCACTTTTTGAGGGGTGCAATCCGGCTATAATATAGGGGAACGCGCGAGGGCATTACATAGAACACCCAGATTGAGTAAAGCCCGAAGCGCGTACCTCTTCTATTATTAAATATTTTGATTTACTTTATTCAAATGAATTGAAGAATCCTGACGCTGTGAAAATCGCCTTGATAATCAATGAATCATTATATCTTCTCGTTTGTGTATCCAAAAAGCATATATGAATCGGGGAAATGTAACGGTTCGAGAATTGACACAAAAACCTTTGAATCTTTGTATCTTCTCGTTTGAATGTCCAAAACCTTATTATGAATCGGGAAAATGTTATCATTCTAAAATCATCACCAAACCTTTTGAATCTTTGGCAATCCTCAACAGAGTATCCGAAACCCTATAATGAGTAGTGAACATTTGGCAAAATGAGAGCCTTTGAAAATCATTAGCAGAATCAATAAAACATTGCCTCTTCTCGTTTGAATGTCCGAAAAGCATATATGAGATGGGAAGTTGATTGGCAAAATGAGACGCTTCTAAAATCAACACTAGAATCAATAAAACATTGCATCTTCTCGTTTCAAAGTCCAAAAAGCTATAATGATTGGCAGAATGTAACGCTGTTGAAATCGCCTTGACAATCAGAGAATCTTTGTATCTTCTCTGTTGCAAGTCCGATAAGCGTATATGAAAGCCCCAGATAAGGGAGAACGAAACCCTTATAATCATTTGTTGGGATTAGGCAACCGCCTAATCTCCTAAAAAACTGCGTTTTTACGATAAAAATAACAGGCGCAGCAGCTTGTTTTTATATATTGCAGAAGTCAAGGACGGCGCAAGCCGTCCTTTTCTATTATGACGTTTTAACCAACTATTATTTAATTATCTAAAGATAAGGAGAAAGACTTATGAATATTATTAAGAATTTTGAAGATTTGAAATTATTAAAATCAATTCCGCTTGACACGGTTTTTGAATTTGACGGCGAGGAATGGAAAAATATTCCATACGACTACTATGCAGACCGCTATCTTGTGAGCGATAGCGGAAAGAGTTGGAGCATCAAGCGACACAGACAGATGAACAATCACCCGAACGACAAGGGATATTTTGGAATCAATCTTTGCAAAGATGGAGTATTCAAACGAAAGAGCATGAGCCGAACAGTTGCCCTTGCCTTTATTGAGGATACCCCGGAAAATTGGCAAGAATTGGATGTGAACCACAAGGACGAGAACCCCGCAAACAACACTGTTGATAATTTGGAATGGGTAACACATGAGCAGAATTGCAACTATGGGCATCATAATGAACGTATAGCAGCATCGAGAAAAGGCCGCAAGATGACCGCAGAGCAACGCGCCAGAATGAGCGAGTTACACAAGGGCAGAGGCGTTAAGGCCGTTGTACAGATGGACAGGGACGGAAACCCCATTGCAGAGTATGAGAGCATCAAGGCAGCGGCAGAGGCTTTGAACATTGACCCCGGCAACATATCATCAGCTTGCAGAGGATACCGCCCAAGTGCAGGCGGCTTTTTGTTTGCCTATAAGGTTAGTTGAATCTAACAAAATGAATCATCTTCTTGTTAGATTGTTCAAATTTAACGTCACTGAAAAGAGTACCAAAAGTGCTTGCATATAGGGGGCATTTGTGCTATAATGGGTTTGGAAATTTAACGAACCTTAGATTTGACAAGAGAGGTACATATAATGACATACGGATATGCGAGAATCAGCACCAAACAGCAGTCTATTGAACGGCAGATTAGAAACATTTCGGCAGCGTTCCCGGATGCGAGAATCTATCGGGAAGCCTACACAGGTACAAAGATTGAGCGGCCAGAGTTTGAGAAGCTGTTGAAGCGGTTGAAATCGGGTGATACAGTCGTTTTTGATTCGGTTAGTCGTATGTCCAGAGATGCAGAGGACGGCTTTGCACTGTATCAAGACCTGTACAATAAGGGAATCAATCTGGTTTTCCTCAAAGAACACCACATCGACACAGACACATATAAAAGCGCACTGACTAATCAGCTTGCAATGACAGGCGATGATACAGACCTCATTTTGCAAGGAGTCAATGCTTATCTGTTGCGATTGGCTGCAAAGCAAATCAGGCTGGCTTTTGAACAGGCGCAAAAAGAAGTCGATGATTTGCACGACCGCACAAAAGAGGGCATCCAGACCGCTAAATTGAACGGAAAGCAGATAGGACAGAAGCAAGGCGCGAAGCTGAATGTGAAGAAAGCAGCCCCCGCAAAAGCGGCTATCTTACAGCACTCTAAGGATTTTGGCGGTACGCTTGATGATAAAGACTGTATGAAGCTGGCAGGAGTTTCCAGAAACACCTACTTCAAGTACAAGCGCGAATTGAAAGAGGAACAGTAAACCCAGCACCCCGAAAGGGGTGCATTTTTAATTTGCAAAGCGTTTTGTGTGAATTTCCAAATTTTCAGTTTGCATTTTGTGCAATATGCCCCATAGTCCATAGGAAAACACCCAGCAGAAAAACCATAAACGATATACGTTTAACAGACCTTGCCCCATATCGTGCCAGTTGAGCAAAGGAGCAGACCAGAGCCGAAAGAGCCATACTTTGCATATCTCTTTTCTGTTAGATTGGACAAACCTAAAGTTTTGAACTATCTGTGAACAACCTACTAACCATGCACAGAAGCCGAAAATCAAAAACGATTAACGATACTAACCCGATACTATGCAGCATCTTTTCTTGTTAGATTAAGCTAACCGACAATCAGAGCAGAAACATAGATTTTCTTTGTTTCCTACACGTTCAAAAAAGTTAGGGGGATAAAACAAAAATTTCATTCCCGTAAAACATCGAGAATATATAGCTTTCGTAGCATCGTTAATAATCATAAAAAATATAGCTTAGGACGTGCTAGAGCATCAAAAAATCCGTTGGCAGCATAGAACCACCAACGGCGAAAGACTCAATATTTTTACCAATTAAGAGCATCCATCTTCTTTGCCTTTTCAGCGTCTACCGTGTGCACATAGGTTTTAAGCGTAAAGCTCACTGTGCTATGTCCTAACTGTTCCGACACGGTTTTGATGTCCACGCCGTTTTGCAGTGCCAGCGTTGCGAAGGTGTGGCGCAGGTCATGAAAGCGTATCCGTGGCAGTCCCGCCCGTTTCAGCACTCTTTGCAGCATATGCAGGACGCTGTCTGGTGACATGGGGCCTCCGGTGGGTGACGGGAACACCCACTCGCTATTTCCGACTTTGCATTTCT
>OHFE01000795.1_pt1 | contig 9849 bp, 6 predicted proteins | sample 1567471 | NCBI WGS metagenome assembly OHFE01 (sample SAMEA3879513, study PRJEB24766) | human gut metagenome | biome: human-associated habitat; feature: feces | place: USA | collected 1985/1987 | reverse complement strand
CAGGAGGCCATCGCCAGGTTTGGCAGTGATCCCCGCGTCTACCAGACAACGGTCAAAGAGTTCTACAAGAACGAGGCCGGGCAGGTCTGCGGTGCGCTGATCTCCAAGCTGAAAAGCGAGGTCGTGGACGGACGCCGCCAGATGGTGCCCACCGGCGAGGAGTTCACCGTGGACTGCGACCTTGTGCTGATGGACGAGATCGGCCGCATGGAGCGGCACGCGGACACGTATTCCGCACGCATCCGGACGCTTCTGGATGGATGCGTCCCCATCCTCGGCGTGGTGCAGAAAAAGGCCGACACCCCGCTCGCCGCCGCCATCCGCAGCCACCCGAACGTGCGCCTGATCGAGGTATCGGAGGAGAACCGCGACGTGCTGCTCCCGGAGATCCTGAGCGCACTGCGCAGCTGAACGTCTGCGGCAAACTCGTATATACCTGCCCATTCGGCTGTGGGGCAGGTACTACCCATAACGCGCAGGAGGTTTTATGTTCGTTTCTTCTGTTCTTGACTCGGCTGCCATTGACGAGAAGCAGGTGGAGTCGTTCTTTTCAAAGCTGACGCTGCAGAAGCTGCTGTACGCGGCGGTTCTGCTGGTTTTGTGCGCAGTGCTGATCCGGCTGATTCTGAAGGCGGCGGACAAGCTGTTTTCGCATTCGAAGCTTGACCACACCATTTTCGGCTTCCTGCGCACGACGGCCAAGGCAGTTCTGATCTTTATCGCCGTCATGCTTGTGGCCGGGACGCTCGGCATCGATACAAGCTCTCTGCTGGCGATTCTGAGCGTTGCCGGTCTTGCCGTTTCGCTCTCGATGCAGACGGCGCTGTCCAACGTCGCGGGCGCGCTGATGATCCTGACGGCCAAGCCCTTCCGGTCGGGCGATTATGTCCAGATCGGTGACAAGGCCGGGATCGTGCTGACCATCGGCGCGGTCTATACGAGCCTGCGCACCTATGACAACCAGATCATCTATCTGCCCAACAGCCAGGTCACGGCGGGCAGCATCGTCAACATGACGAGCGAGGACGTGCGCCGCGTCGACGTGACGGTTTCGGCATCCTATGACGATGCGGCGGACAAGGTCCGCGCCGCCCTCTGCGCCGCTGCGGCAGCGCATGAAAAGACGCTCCGCGACCGGCCTGTCGAGGCGCACGTCGTCTCCTACGGCGACAGCTCGATCCAGTATGTCCTGCGCTTCTGGGCGCGCACAGAGGATTATTGGACGTGCTATAACGATGTGCTCGACGGGATGCAGGAGGTCTTTTCCGCTGCCGGGATCACCATGTGCTATCCGCATATCAATGTTCATATGGGATCATAAAAAAAGGAATATCCGGATACCGCATATCATTTTCTGCATAAAGTCAGAATTATCTATTATTTTGTAGATAATTCTGACTTTATCTATTTTTAATGTTTTATTCTCTCCGTAAAATTGGATTTCCGATGATCCCCCGCAGGGGGTTCGCATCGGTTGACTTTTTTCGGGGCGCTTGGTAAAATGGACACAAGCTATATGAGGTGCATCCTGCCGCTTTTTGGTTTCAAAGCGCAGCTGCGCCTGCTCGGTCTGTCCGCACGGGCAGTCCGCCGCCCCTTTCGGCTCTGCGTCCGGTGTACGCAGGCCGGTTCAGAACATATTTTAGGAGGATACATCATCGATGGATTGGGATCGCTTAATCACAGTTGAACAGATGGAAGCAGCGACCAACGAATTGCTTGAAACCGGCAAAAAAGTTGGCGCGGATTCCTGGCAGCAGCGCGTCAAGAATCAGACGCCGCACTGCGGCTTCGGCGAAGCCGGCACCTGCTGCCGCATTTGCTCCATGGGCCCCTGCCGCATCACGCCCAAGGCGCCGCGCGGCATCTGCGGCTGCGACGTGCACGGCATCGTCGGCCGCAACTATCTGCGCTTCACCGCTGGCGGCGCAGCCACGCACTCCGACCATGGCCGTCAGATCTGCCACACGCTCTATCAGGCGAAAGAGGGCGGCTCCTACCAGGTCAAGGATCCGGAAAAGCTGAAGAAGATCGCCGCCGAGTGGGGCATCGAGACCGAGGGCAAGGATATCTACGATCTGGCCCACGAGGTCGCCGAGACGGGTCTTCTCGAATACGGCAAGCCGTTCGGCGTGCAGCGCTACCTCAAGCGCGCACCGGAGCACACCCAGAAGCTGTGGCATGACGCCGGCATCGAGCCGCGCGCGATCGACCGTGAGGTCTCGCAGTCGCTGCACATGACGCATATGGGCTGTTCCTCGCTGCCGGAGGCTCTGATCAAGCAGTCCCTGCGCGCCGGTCTGTCCGACGGCTGGGGCGGCTCCATGATGGGCACCGAGTTCTCCGACATTCTGTTCGGCACCCCGCGTCCCGTTGACACCACCGCCAACATCGGCGTCATGGAAAAGGACATGGTCAACATCATCGTCCACGGCCACGATCCGTCTCTTTCCGAGATGATCGTCATGTATTCGCAGGATCCCGAGATGGTCGCGCTGGCCAAGTCCGTCGGCGCAAAGGGCATCAACATCGCGGGCGTCTGCTGCACCGGCAACGAGGTCGCCATGCGTCAGGGCATTCCGATGGCGGGCAACTTCCTGCAGCAGGAAAACGTCGTTCTGACGGGCGCCTGCGAGGCCATCGTCGTCGACGTGCAGTGCATCTTCCCGGCCCTTGGCCCGCTGTCCAAGTGCTTCCATACCAAGTTCATCACCACGTCTCCCATCGCCCGTATGCCGGACTCCGATTTCATCGAGTTCCATGAGGACACCGCGGCGGACAACGCCAAGGCGATCATCAAGATGGCGATCGAAAACTTCAAAAACCGCAAGCCCGAGCTCGTCAACATTCCGAACCTCAAGACCAAGGCCCGTGTCGGCTACTCGGTCGAGGCCATTAAGAAAGAGCTCGACGGCGTGTGCAACTCTCACGTCGACGCCCTCGGCACGCTCAAGCCGCTGGCTGACGTCGTCAAGGCCGGCGTCCTGCGCGGCGCTGTCGCAATGGTCGGCTGCAACAACCCCAAGGTCCGCCCCGACACCGCACACATCGAGCTGATGAAGAAGCTCCTCAAGAACGATATCATCGTCATCGTCTCCGGCTGTTCGGCACAGGCCGCGGCCAAGGCGGGCCTCATGGATCTCGACGCCGCCGAATACTGCGGCGAGGGTCTCAAGCGCGTGTGCAAGCTGGTCGGCATCCCGCCCATCCTGCATATGGGCTCCTGCGTTGATATTTCCCGTATGATGATCCTTGCTTCCGATCTTGCAAAGGATTGGGGCATCAACATTTCCCAGATTCCGCTCTGCGGCTGCGCGCCGGAATGGATGTCTGAAAAGGCAGTTTCCATCGGCAACTACGTCGTGGCGACCGGCATCGACACCTACCTCGGCGTCGATCCGTACTCCAAGGGCTCCAGCGAGATCACCGAGCTTCTGCAGGGTGAGACGCGGGGCTGCAAGGAGTGGGTCGAGGCGCACTTCGTCGTCGACACCAACATTGAGAGCCTCGGCGACAAGATGATCGCCGCGATCGAAGCCAAGCGCGCGGCTCTCGGCATCTAAGATCTTCCCAGAGGGTCTTTACCGATATGAAAGTAGCTATCACCGGCAAGGGCGGCGTCGGCAAGACGACGCTGGCCTCCACGCTCGCACGTCTCTACGCCGACGAAGGGCGCACCGTCCTCGCAGCTGACGTCGACCCGGATGCCAATCTGGGTCTGGCGCTGGGCCTGACGGAGGAAGAGGTCAATTCCATTGTCCCGGTCTCCAAAATGAAGCAGCTTGCCAAGCAGCGCACGGGTGCAAACGACCAGAACAGCTTCTATAAGCTGAACCCGGACGTTTCCGATCTGCCCGACAAGCTTGCCAAAAATATCAACGGCGTGAAGCTTCTCGTCATGGGCACGGTCGACACCGGCGGCTCCGGCTGCGTCTGCCCGGAGCACGTGATGCTCAAGGCGATTCTGACGAATCTCGTCTTCCGCAGGGACGACGTGGTCATCATGGACATGGAGGCGGGACTTGAGCACCTTGGACGCGGCACGGCCAGCATGATGGATCAGTTCATCGTGGTCATCGAGCCGGGCGCGCGGAGCGTACAGACCTATGTGCGCATCAAGGAGCTTGCAAAGGACATCGGCGTGACCAAGGTACGCGTCGTCGCCAACAAGATCCGCGACGAATCCGACCGTGAATTTATCAGAAGCCGCATCCCGGCAGACGATCTGCTCGGCTTCATCAGCTACAGTCCCACCGTCATCGACGCGGACCGGAAGGGCCTCTCCCCCTACGACTGCAGCCCCGACGCGCTGGATGAGATCCGCGCGATCAAGGCTGCCATTGACGCCAAAGAATGAATCTGAAAGGAATGAAACCACAATGAAGACATTGTTTAACCGCGTCTTCGACGGCTCTGACGAGATGTTCGCCAAGGCCGAGGAAGAAGTGAACAAGATCGTGGCTGAAGTCGGCCGCGACGCTCCTCTGACGCTTCCCTCCACCGCGTATTTCTGCGCCTGCATCTATGCCTACATCGGCAAGAAGGTCACCACGACCGGCGAGCTGCAGGATGCTCTGGCCGACGTCAAGGCCATGATGCTGCGTGAGCCGCGCACCAACTCCATCTTCCAGTCCGGCGTCGGCACCGCCATCGCCGCTGAAATGATCGAAGCCTGCAAATATGTCAAGACCCAGACCCCGTACGAGGGCACGCACTATCACGGCCATTTCACCGACGCAGAGGTCCGTGAGCTGGGCGTTCCCCTTGTCACCGGCGATATCCCCGGCTTCGTCGTCATGATCGGGCCGGCTCCCTCCACCGAGGAAGCGGTCGAGACGATCAAGGGCTACCAGTCCCGCGGCATTTTCGTCTTCCTGATCGGCGGCATCATCGAGCAGGCTGTGGAAGCCGGTCTTTCCATGAGCTTCCCTGTCCGTGTCGTTCCCGTCGGCGAAGAGATCTGGTCCGTCGGCCACGTCATTTCTCTGGTCGTGCGCGCAGCCATGATCTTCGGCGCCATCCAGCCGGGCGACGTCGAGGGCTTCCACAAGTACACCTTCGACCGCATCAACGCATTCGTCAACGCCTATAAGCCCGTCAACGACATTACCGTCGCCTGCGGCGCAGGCGCCATCAAGCTGGGCTTCCCGGTCATCACCAACGACCACGACGATATGTGGGCCGTTCCGAAGTCCCTGATCATCTATGATAACACCAAGGACTGGATCGACACCTCCATTGAGGCGCGCGGCATCAAGCTGAAGATCACGAAGATCGATATCCCCGTCTCCTTCTCCTCCGCATTCGAGGGCGAGATCATCCGCAAGGGCGATATGCAGGTCGAGATCGACGGCTCCCGCAAGGACTGCTTCGAGCTTGTCACCACGAAGGACGCCTCCGAGGTCGAAGATCACAAGATCGTGGTCGAAGGCCCCGAAATCGACGAGATCCCGGTCGGCTCCAAGATCTCCATGAGCTACACCGTCGAGGTCGCAGGCAAGAATATGCAGCCCGACTTCGAGCCTGTCTTCGAGCGTAAGATCCACTCCTTCCTCAACTGCGTGGAGGGCCTCATGCACACCGGCCAGCGCGACATGATCCGCGTCCGTATCAGCAAGGCTGATTTCGAGGCCGGTTTCAAGTTCCGCCACATCGGCGAAGTGCTCTACGCCAAGATCAAGTCCGAATTTGACACGGTCGTTGACAAGTGCCAGGTCCGCATCGTCGTTGGCGACGAGCCGAACGCCGCGCTGCGCAAGCACGCCAACGAGGTCTTCGACAAGCGCGACGAGCGTCTGAAGTCCATGACCGACGAGTCTGTGGACCGCTTCTTCACCTGCATCCTCTGTCAGTCCTTCGCACCGGCGCACTGCTGCGTGGTCACGCCGGAGCGTCTGGGCCTGTGCGGCGCTGTCTCCTGGCTCGACGCCAAGGCGACCTATGAGCTGAACCCGAACGGCCCGTCCCAGCCCATCATGAAGGAGGGCTGCCTCGACGAGCGCACGGGCCGCTACACCACCGTCAACGACGCAATCAAGGACGCGACTCACGGCGCAGTTGAAGAAGTCACGCTGTACTCCATCATGGAGGACCCGATGACCTCCTGCGGCTGCTTCGAGTGCATCTCCGGCATCGAGCCGATGTCCAACGGCTTTATCGTCGTCAACCGTGAGTACGCCGGCATGACCCCCGCCGGTATGACCTTCGGCGAACTGGCCTCCTGCACCGGCGGCGGCGTGCAGACGCCGGGCTACATGGGCCATGGCCGCCACTTCATCTCCTCCAAGAAGTTCATCCACGCCGAGGGCGGCATTGAACGCATCGTCTGGATGCCGAAGGAGCTGAAGGATGATGTCGGCGAACGCCTGAACAAGACCGCCAAGGAGCTTTACGGCATCGACAACTTCACCGACATGGTTGCCGACGAGACCGTCACCACCGACTGCGAGGAGCTGCTGAACTGGCTGACCGAAAAGGGTCATCCGGTGCTGGGCATGGAACCTCTGATGTAATGAAATTGAGATTGCGCCCGGGAAGGAAACTTCCCGGGCGTAGTTTTTTGTGGCTTCCCCTACTGAACGAGGAGAGCCTTTGGGGGACGGATCGCCACACCAGTGCTGCGGCATTGGCTTGCAATGCCCCCTATTGAGGAGCACATGCGTTCGGCCAGGTTATGACGCCGGGGTGATGAGCCATATCAAATTTAATATAGGTAAAAAAATACTGATTTCGCTGGACAATTGCGGGGAGCTATGTTATACTTGAAAAGAAAATAAAATTTCAGGCGGCGCTATCATTCCGTCCGGGTGTTTCGGCAATTTTTTGCCGGATGGCAGAGCCTCGCCCAAAAAGAAAGGGGTTATCCTTATGCCAAAAGTCGTATTTCAAATTGAAGGCGGCAAGCCCGTTACCGTCGATTGCAACGTCGGCGATAACCTTCTGGAGCTGGCTCGCCGTGCCAATGTGGCAATCGACGCTCCCTGCTCCGGCAACGGTTCCTGCGGCAAGTGCCGCATCAAGCTGGTGGAGGGAGAGTTGGAATCCTACCCCAGCCGCCATATTTCCGACGAAGAATATGCCGAAGGCTGGCGCCTGAGCTGCAGCTCGAAGGTCGTCGGCAACTGCACTGTGTTCGTTCCGGACATCGCCAGCGCCTACCAGTCCCGGATGAAGACCGCCGATTTGAGCAGCCCGCAGGAGGTCGCCATTTTTGACGCCTGCCAGAGCCAGCTGAAACAAAGCGGCATTCACTTTACCAATCAGTTCCGGGCGGTGGTCGTGACCATGGCCGAGCCGAGTCTGGACGACACCATGCCCGACAACGAGCGCCTGACATGGGCGCTTGAGGAAGCGCTGGGCGTAGAGAAGGTGGAGATTCCCTTCTGCGTCATGGTGAAGCTGGCCCACGTTCTGCGGGAAAACAGCTTTCACGTGTGCGTGAAGGGCGAACTTCTGGGCGATACCTTCCGCTGTATGGAAGTTTGCGCCCCGGAGGACACTGCCATCGTCGGCTGCGCCATCGATATCGGCACTACCACGGTCACCATGGTGCTGACCGATCTGACCACGGGTAAAATTCTGGCGAAGGGTTCCTCCGGCAACGGCCAGATCCGTTACGGCGCGGACGTCATCAACCGTATCATCGAGCAGGGCAAGCCCGGCGGCAGGAAAAAGCTTCAGGACGCCATCCTGAAAGAGACTCTGAACCCCATCATTGCCAATCTGTGCAAGTCCGCGGGGGTCACATGCCCGTCCATTCTGCGCATGAGCGTGGGCGCGAATACCACCATGAACCACCTGCTGGTGGGCGTGGATGCCCAGAGCGTTCGCATGGACCCGTACATCCCCAGCTTCTTCCTCTGGAACGGACTGCTGGCGCAGGACTTGAAGATTCCCGCCAACCCCCTGGCGCCGGTACTCATCGCCCCCAACATCGGTTCCTACGTGGGCGGCGACATCACCGCCGGTACGCTGGCCTCCGGCATCTGGGACAGCGACGCGCTGAGCCTGTTCATCGACCTTGGCACCAACGGCGAGATCGTGTTCGGCAACCGGGACTTCCTTGTGAGCTGCGCCTGTTCTGCCGGCCCCGCCTTTGAGGGCGGCGACATTTCCTGCGGTATGCGCGCCACGGACGGCGCCATCGAAGCCTGCACCGTAGACAAAGTGACCATGGAACCCACCGTTTCCATCGTGGGCGACAAAGGACAGAAGGCCGTCGGCATCTGCGGCAGCGGCATCATCGACATCATTTCCGAGCTGTACCGCTGCGGCATCGTCAACGCCAAGGGCCTGTTCATCCGGGAGGGCGAGCGCGTCCGCCGGGATCATCACGGCATGGGCCGCTACGTTATTGCCTTTGAAAACGAAAGCGAGACCGGCCGGGAAGTGTCCATCAATGAAGTGGACATTGACAACTTCATTCGTGCCAAGGGCGCGATCTTCTCCGCCATCGCAACATTGCTGCAAAGCGTGGATATGCCCATGGAAGCCATCGAGAACGTCTATGTCGCAGGCGGCATCGGCTCCGGCATCAACATGAAGAACGCGGTGAATATCGGCATGTTCCCGGATGTGGAGCTGGAAAAGTTCCACTACATCGGCAACTCCTCTCTGGCTGGCGCTTACGCCATGGTCATGAGTGACGAAGCCGCCGCAAAAACGGCGGAAGTGGCCGCAAACATGACCTATCTGGAGCTTTCCACATACCCCGGCTACATGGATTCCTTTGTAGCTGCCTGCTTCCTGCCCCATACGGACAAGCGGCTGTTCCCCCACTCCATTCAGGAGGCGTAACATGCTGGAGGGAATGCACCATGTGGCGGTGATTGCTTCGGAGGAAGCCCGAACCCTGGATTTTTATGTCAACAAGCTGGGGTTCACTGTGGAGAGCCAAGTCTGGAGGCCGGAGCAGCGGGATTATCTGCGGATGCTGCGGCTGGGGAATTTGGTGCTGGAGCTGTTCATCAAGCCCGACGCTCCTGCCCGGCTGACTCTGCCAGAGGCTCTGGGTCTACGGCATTTGGCCTTCCGGGTAACGAACATTCAGGCGGCTCGGGACTGGCTGAACGCACAGGGCATCGAGACGGAACCGATTCACGAGGACAAGGCAAACGGAGGGCACTATGTATTCTTCCGGGATCCCGACGGTCTGCCTCTGGAACTACACGATTAAGGAATAAGGAATATGCAAGTAGAAAACCACAAAGAAGAAGCCCCTTTTGCCCATTACGCGGAGCTGTTTCGCGATCTGAATCCCGCCGCCGTGACGGCGAGACTGTCGGACGTCCGCTGGGACGGGAAGGAATTCACCCTCAGTCTTCTGGGCAGAGCGTTTGCCATTGCCTACCCGGACTATGCCATCCGCGCGCTGGACGGCGGGGCGCTGCCGCCGCTGCCCTCCCAGACGTTTCTGCTGCGCTATCTGCTGGAAAGCAAAGATGTGGTCTGGCAGGGGCAGTGGAAGACCTTCCGGGAGATGCCCTGGGGGGAGATGTACATCAAGCCCTACACCGGCCGCGTGCTGACCCGTGCGGCCTTCACCTTCGGCACCCGGCTGCCGGCGTTCAAGGCTGCCTGCGAGAAAATGCAGGCGCTGCCCATGAAGCACGGAGACGCGGGCTATCAGTTCGACCTGATCGGCGGCTATCGGATGCAGATCCTGGTCTGGGAAGGGGATGATGAATTCCCCCCCAACGCGCAGGTGCTCTATTCCGACAATTTTGCGGAAGGCTTCGCCGCGGAAGATCGGGTCGTGGCGGGAGATATTCTGATCTCCACGATCAAAAGCCAGATGTAATACTGAACTCCAATTAAAATCTTTAAAAAAGATTTTAATTGCCTGAAGGG
>OHFE01000782.1_pt1 | contig 9950 bp, 10 predicted proteins | sample 1567471 | NCBI WGS metagenome assembly OHFE01 (sample SAMEA3879513, study PRJEB24766) | human gut metagenome | biome: human-associated habitat; feature: feces | place: USA | collected 1985/1987 | reverse complement strand
CCACCGTGAAATCGGCCCGCCGACGCTTTTCTTCATCATCCATCTGGGCAGCAATACGTGCCCGGACTTGTTCCTCGCTGGCTCCGTCACGATACATGGCACGCTGTATACGCAGTTCTACAGGTGCATAGACCATTATTACCGCATCTACCGTATCCTGAAAACCGGCCTCATACAAAATAGCCGATTCCATACCCACTATCTCACACTTTTCCTGACGTTCCACCCATACGGTAAAATCTTTCCGTACCCGGGGATGGATAATGGAATTGATTTGGAGCACATGCGCCGGATCGGAAAACAGATAGGAAGCCAGCAACGGCTTGTTTAACAGACCATCCTTATAAACCTCCTCACCTAACAAAGCAATCAGTTCCCCACGAATTCCGGCATCGGAAACAGTAAGGCGTTTCGCTTCATTATCCGCATTATACACTGGGATATGCATATTCTCCAGCAAATGGGAAATGTATGATTTTCCACTGCCGATGCCACCGGTAACCGCTATCTTAATCATTGAATTTAATTCGTTGTTCTATCAAATAATCCACCTCCTTGGGATTCAAACGGACGTGGTTCACATATCGGGGGATGGATTTGAGATTGACCGGACACTTCTCCCCCTTATTGTTCAACAAAGACTCATAAGTCACCCCGATAAAGAAATCCTCGGAAGTGATGGACTTGAAATGACTCAGACCTACCTGAAAAGTCACCTGAACCTTGGAGGGAAAAGTGCGAAGTACTTTGTCGGGTGGAAAATTGATGCCACGTATAGGCACCTCCACACTTTTTTCAGCGTAAATATCTACCAATAAAGTCACATCATCAAAAGAGGGAATGAATTTCGCTCCACGTACATCGGCCAGATTCACCCTGCGACGAACGGTGTCTGCCACATCTTCAAAGTTCAATGCCTGTGTATAAGCAGCCGTGATGGTATCCAAAATCTCTTGAGGAGCATAAACCATCACTGAATCCGGCGAGTAAATGATATCCGAGATATAATACTGACGGTCCAAAGCCACCTTGCCTTGCAATTTCACGGGCACCTTCTTTGCCTTCCCTTTTGTATAAATAAACTCCACAGTATCCGGCCGTATGGTCAGCAATTTGGTTGTCTGATTCAACTGGACCGAAATCTTTTTCATTAAAGCTGAAACCGGAATCCGGACACGACTTCCTTTATCCTCATAGTCCTTAAAGTCCACAACAATGGGATAGAATGTCTGTCCCAGCATATAGTTAGCCAATACAGTTCCCCTGTCTTTCACGCCAATACGCAGTTCGTCAGGAAGTTCGGAGGTCAGCACCACATCACTAGGTACATTCTTCAACCGTAACGGAACGGAGAATTCCGTTTCATAATCATCATTTAACACCTGAAGCAACCAAAAGCAGAAAGATACAAATACAAAAAACAAGAAAATCAGGAACTCCCTGCTATTACGGCTAAGCAGGAAGCTTCTGATTCTCTCTAAAGTCTTTAAATAGTAAATACGTATGTTCCTTTTGTCGAACATGTTGTTATGTCATTTACTTTGCCTGTTGTTGATTGGATGCAGCATTAGCGAAGATAGAATTTCTATCAATTTTAATCTTAACGCCTGACGCTATTTCCAAAACAACCGTATTATCTTCTATTTCTTTTATCTTTCCGTATATACCACCTGCAGTGATCACTTCCTGACCCACTTCCAGGTTCTTGCGGAAATTAGCAATTTCTTTCTGTTTTTTATTCTGAGGACGAATCATGAAGAAGTACATAATAGCGAAAATGGCTACCATCATAATAAGGAAAGAGTAATCTCCTCCACCCCCTGCCTGCAGAAATACAAATAATAAGTTCATACTTTCTATGTTTTTTAGTTTATAATACCGTTATTCTTCAATAACAAACAAAGATATTAATTTTTTGTTAGCTTATTCTCTTTTTTTAATGAATTAACGATTCCATCCAAAGTACCGTTAATAAAGCCACCGCTTTTCGGAGTGCTGTACAGTTTGGCTATTTCCACGTACTCATTCAGTGAAACGCTGACCGGGATATTGGGAAAACTCAGGATTTCAGCCAAAGCGATCTGCATAATGACCACATCCATGAAAGCCACACGGTCTAAATCCCAGTTCTTTGTATTTTCGCTAATCAGATGACGATAATAATCGGCATTCAAGATAGTACGACGGAACAAACGGCGCGCGAAGTCTTGATCCTCCTCATCTTTAAATTCCGGCAACAATTCCTGTTTTGCACCATTCTTCTCATCGAAACGCTTGATGGTCTTCAACACAAAGGTATCCACGATTTCCTTATCATCATTCCAATACAAACTTTGGTCCTCCAAAACCTGATCCAGTTCGATATTATTGAAAATAATATTTTTATATAGCTTGCGCCACAATTCACGGTCTTCCTCATACGAAGAAGTCTCACTGGCCATATATTCCTTATATATATCGCTTTCTAAGATTTTATCACATAAAGTCTTTACGAAATCAGCTTCATTCTCCCAAGTTTTCTTCTGATTGTTCGAAAACTCCAGCAGCTGTTTGTTTACCTCCAGCTGTGCAATAAAGCGGTTTTCCACAAATTTGGTGTTGGAAAACAATTCTTCCTTAGTAGGGACCAGTTTGTTTTTCGCAGCATTCAGTCGTTTGTTAGCCTGTTTAGTTACCTCTACCATTAAAAGCAGCAGATAGTTGTATAAGTCATACGCTTTAGAAAGGCTGAAAAATAACTCTTTTTCCGCTGTATCCAAGTTTTTGCCTCCGTTCTGATAATAAGCATAGACTATCTGAACTATCTTAAGACGAATAAGAACTCTATTTATCATAATTCACATAAAATTATTAATGAGTTGCAAAAGTAGGTATTTTCATTGATTTTACATAACATAATTACATTTTTTAATGTAAAATTTACATAGAGCTATCTAAATCGCTTTTTTCATCGAAGTTTATCCGCAAATTCTTTGCCCATTTAAAAAAAATGTCCAATTTTGAAGCCGATTTATAAAGATACTTAAGTTATGGAAGATTATAAAAAGAAAAGTGTAGTGGATGGTGACAAAGAAATTGTTTTTTCAAAAGCAATTAAAGCCGGCAAACGTATTTATTATTTAGATGTGAAGAAAAACCGAAAAGATGAAATGTTTTTGGCTATTACCGAAAGCAAGAAGATTGTTTCGGGAGAAGGTGATGACTCGCAAGTAAGCTTCGAAAAACATAAGATTTTTCTATATAAAGAAGATTTTGAGAAGTTCATGAACGGTTTACAACAGGCTATACAGTTTATTGCCGAAGAGCAAGGTCCTATTGAACCTCATCACACTGAAAATGAAGAACAGGAAACGACCGAAGACGCTCACAAGCCGCTTAGTCCGAATGAAATTAAAATAGATATCGATTTCTGATTCCAACCGATAAAGAAAGCACAATGATAAAAAAATTGTGCTTTCTTTTTGCCAAGTCGGAAATAAGCAGTAATTTTGCACCGCTTTTTCAAGCTCATCGTGTGATATACCACATCGTGTGATGGCGAATTAAGCAATAAGATCAACTTAATTTAGAGTAACACAAAAAATTAAAAAACAATGAAATCAATTGAAATTAAAGGTACTGTCAGAACAGACGTAGGAAAGAAAGCAACTCACGAATTGCGTAAGAACAATGGTGTTCCTTGTGTATTGTATGGAGTACAGAAAGACGAAAACGGCTTGCCCGTAGCTACTCACTTCTCCGTGCCCACCGAAGGACTCCGTAACTTGGTATACACACCGCACATCTATGTTGTAGACTTGAACATTGACGGTAAAATAGTAAACGCTATTTTGAAAGATATCCAGTTCCATCCTGTAACGGATGCAATCCTTCACGTTGACTTCTATCAGATTGATGAAGCTAAACCCATCGTTATGGAAGTTCCTGTTCAGCTGGAAGGTTTGGCAGAAGGTGTACGTGCCGGTGGTAAATTGGCATTACAGTTGCGTAAACTGAAAGTGAAAGCTTTATACAATGTAATTCCTGAACGTTTGGTTGTTGATGTAACTTCTTTGGGTCTGGGCAAGACTGTCAAAGTGGGCGAATTAAGCTATGAAGGTTTGGAATTGATTAACGCTAAAGAAGCCGTTGTTTGTGCAGTTAAATTGACTCGTGCCGCTCGTGGTGCTGCTGCAACTGCCGGCAAATAATCAGTAACCTTTTAATCCTTATCAATGAAATATTTGATTACAGGACTGGGTAATATAGGTGAAGAATACCGAAATACCCGTCACAACATAGGATTCACAGTATTGGACGCCCTTGCAAAGGCGTCCAATCTTGTTTTTACCGACGGACGTTATGGGGCTACTGCCACCCTCTCGCTCAAAGGACGCCAGCTTATCCTGCTGAAACCGTCTACTTACATGAACCTGAGTGGAAATGCAGTGCGCTACTGGATGCAGAAAGAAAACATTCCGTTGGAAAATGTGTTGATAGTGGTGGACGACCTCGCCCTTCCTTTCGGTACACTACGCCTGAAAGGAAAAGGCAGCGATGCCGGACACAATGGTTTGAAACATATAGCTGCTACGCTGGGTACACAGGATTATGCCCGTCTGCGCTTTGGTATCGGCAACGATTTTCCCCGTGGCGGACAAATAGATTTTGTATTAGGTCACTTCACTGATGAAGATTTGAAGACCATGGACGAACGTGTAGCAACGGCTTGCGACATAATTAAGAGTTTTTGTCTGGCAGGCATCAGTATAACAATGAACCAATACAATAAAAAGTAATGGCTGAAGCAAGAATTGATAAATGGCTGTGGGCCTCACGTATATTCAAGACCCGTACTATCGCTGCCGAAGCATGCAAGAAAGGACGGGTTTCCATCAACGGTACTCAGGTGAAGCCGTCGAGAATGATAAAGCCGGGAGAAGTGATACAGGTAAAGAAACCGCCTGTCACGTACTCATTTAAAGTTTTACAGGCAATAGAGAAACGTATAGGTGCCAAATTGGTTCCTGAAATTCTGGAGAATGTAACGACTCCGGAGCAATATGAATTACTGGAAATGAGCAGAATCAGCGGTTTTGTTGATCGCGCCCGCGGAACAGGGCGTCCCACCAAGAAGGACCGTCGCAGCATGGAAGAATTCATTACTCCTGAATATTTCGGTGATGATGACTTCGACTTTGAATTTGATTTCGAAGAACAAGAATAGATAGTGATTAATGGTTAGTGATTGTAGGTGTATGCATCTGCTATTAATCACTAGCCATTAACTACTATCTATCTGTTAATCATTTCACTACTACAGATTTTTCTTTATAGCTTCAATCATTTCTTGGTATTCCGCATCAGTCAGATAAACTTTTCCCGGATTCATCTGAAATACACCTCCATAATCAGGTCCGTCCACATACTTGGGAGCCAGATGAAAATGCAGGTGAGAAAGTTTGTCACTATATGCTCCGTAATTTATTTTTTCAGGGTGGAAAGCCTTGTCCATAGCACGGGTCACACGGGCAACATCTGCCATAAATGCATTACGTTCTTCATCACTCAGTTCAAACAAGTCGTTTACATGATCTTTATAAGCAACAAGGCAACGTCCGCGATAGGTTTGTTCCTTAAACAGGAATACGCGTGAAACACTCAGTGGCGCTATTTCAATCATTAAATTGTGCAATGTCTCATTGTTCTGACAATACAGACAATCTTTAGGATCACTTTTCATGGTTTTCTTATGTATTAAAATTAATTATTCTTCCTCTTTTTCTTTCTTACCCAACAAACGGTACACATCCTCCCGTTCGCCTACCACCCATACCACATCTCCTTCCGTAAAAGGTACATTGATATCAGGGGTCATCAGCGTACTATCTTCTTTTTCGACGCCTACCACCAGACATTTGTACTCATCCCGGATACCACTTTCTTTGATATTTTTACCCAAGAAAAATGAGTTACGATCTATAATGAACTGTTTCAGATTCATTTCACGCCTTTCCAAATCTTCCTCTTCAGCGGCGGCTGATACTCTTTCTGCCTGACGGGCAAACTCGCCCAACTGCTCATCCGTACCGATTACCTGTATGGTGTCACCGGGAAACAGACGTACATTCGCCCCTGGAATATTAATACGATGCATTCCACGAATGATAGATGCCACATGTACTCCGTATTTATGCCCCAAATTCAGCTCTCTTAACGTATATCCCGCCCATAAGGAATCCGCAGGTATCTCAAAATCCGAAAGATGTAAGTCGCGGGACAACAAATGTCCTTCATACTCAGGACGCTTCTGACCTGTGAACTCAGCATGCACATCTCTGAAACGCAAATTCTGAATAAAAGTACGCTCCATGAATATAGATTGCTTCTTCAGCCATCGCGAGAACATCATCATACCTACCAAAACAACGGCTATACCGATCAGCAAAGTCGTAGAAGTCTGAAAAAGTTTCTCTATAACAAACATCACAAACATGACAGCTATCACTATACGGAGTAAAATGGTAGAAATTAAGGGAGCCCGGTTGAAACGGCTATCCTGCCATAACGCCTGGAACTCTACAGAGTGGTTTTTTTTCATGATAATGGCACGCAAGAAAGGTGCGATGCAGACGATAGTAAAAACAGTTCCTGCCAGATTGGCCCAAAAGACAGGCAGACTAGCCCGGAACAATGGAATAATAAAATGGAATGAAAGTGTAATCATAGCTATACACAATACAGAATAAACAGCTACGATCCTAGCTATGGCAACCAACAATTTCTTCCAATTGTTTTCATGATTCACCGTTTGTGATCCCGATGAATAACGCTCAAGCATTTTTTTCCATTTGCCGGGCAGACGTTTCTCTACTATATGATAAGCAGGTATCGCCAAACGTATCATATACGGGGTCAGAAATGTGGTAATGACCGAAACAGCCACCACAATAGGATATAAGAAATCACTGGTTACTTTCAGACTTACCCCCAACGAAGCGATAATAAATGCGAATTCACCAATCTGGGTCAGACTGAAGCCACATTGCATGGCAACTTTCAACGGCTGTCCCGACAAAATCACACCACCTGTACCAAAAATAACCTGTCCAAGCAGAATGGCCAATGTAATAATCACAATGGGCCATATATATTCTACAATCATGGCAGGGTCTACCATCATTCCCACAGATACAAAGAAAATGGCTCCAAACAAATCCTTTACAGGGGCCACAAGCTTCTCTATATTTTCGGCCTCTACCGTTTCTGCCAAAATAGACCCCATTATAAAAGCTCCAAACGCAGCCGAAAATCCAACCTTGGCCGCCACAACTACCATACCGAAGCACAATGCCAGCGAAACAATCAGCAATGTTTCATTTGCCATCCACTTGCGGGAACGCTTCAAAAATGTAGGAATGATATAAATACCTACCACAAACCACAATATAAGGAAGAATAATAATTTGGCAATGCTATATACCATTTCACTGCCCTCGAAATTCTGACTCACTGCCATTGTACTCAACATAACCATCAAAACAATAGCCAATATATCTTCCAATATCAAAATACTAAGAACCAAACCGGCAAACCGTTGCTGCCTCAATCCCAAATCATCAAAAGCCTTATAGATAATAGTCGTGGAAGACATGGCCAACATACCTCCCAAATACAGACAGTCCATGCGTTGCCACCCGAAAGACCACCCTACAAAAATCCCAACCAATATCATACAAAATATAATGGTACACGCCGCAATGACCGCCGTCCCCCCTACCTTCACCAGTTTCTTGAAACTAAATTCCAACCCTAGAGCGAACAACAAGAATATCACACCAATCTCCGACCATGTATGGATATTGGCCACATCAATGACCGACGGAGTAAGAGGAACATGGGGACTTGCCAAAAAGCCGGCTACGATATAGCCGAGAACAAGAGGTTGCTTTAACCGTTTAAAGACGAGCGTCATGACACCGGCGCAGATCAGAATCAAAGCCAAATCACTTATCAATGGAGCCAATTCAGACATAGCTAATAAATTTTTGATTGCAAAATTAAGAATTATCTATTTATCATATTCTTCATCCTATTATTAATTTTGCATTAAAAGCTGTTTTTATGAAAAGGAACTAACCGTAAATGTATATCAGCCATATAAAGAAAACGCGAATATCCAGATTTCTTGAATATTCGCGTTTTCTTTGTTATCAGCGTTCTCTTTTCCGGCTTTCGATTTATTTTCTGAACGGGGCCTTTACTACTACAGCTTTCAGCTTGCGTCCGCGCACATCAATAAATATTTCAGTACCTAATGCCGTGTAAGCGGTCTGAACATATCCCATACCGATACCAATCTTACGCATTGGAGACATGGTTCCACTAGTTACTTCACCTATTTTCTCTCCATCAGCATTTACCAGTTCATAACCATGACGGGGAATACCACGGTCTACCATTTCAAAAGCAATCAGCTTGCGTTTCAATCCTTCGGCTTTCTGCTTTTCAAGTAAAGCACGTGAAGTGAAATTCTTTCCTTCAACAAATTTGGTAATCCAGCCCAATCCTGCTTCCAACGGAGAAGTGGTATCACTCAAATCATTACCATACAGGCAAAAGCCCATTTCCAAACGTAATGTATCACGAGCCCCTAGCCCGATAGGTTTAATCCCTTCAGGAGCACCTGCTTCAAAAATTGCTTTCCAGATAGCCTGACCAGCTTCGGGATAAAAATAAAGCTCGAAACCACCTGCACCGGTATAACCGGTATTCGAAATAATCACATCTTTCTGACCGGCGAACTCACCTGTGGTAAAAGCATAATAAGGAATTTCAGACAAGTTGACCGGAGTCAGTTTTTGCAAAACTTCCATAGCCTTCGGTCCCTGAATAGCAAGCTGTGCCATACGGTCGGATGCATTTTCCAATTCCGCACCCACTGTGTTATGGCTGACACACCAGTTCCAGTCTTTCTCAATATTGGCCGCATTTACCACCAACAAGTATTTTTCGGATTCATAGTGATATACCAACAGGTCATCAACAATACCTCCCTCCTCATTAGGGAAACAAGTATATTGCGCTTTACCGACGGGCAAAGTTGCCACATTGTTTGAAGTCACTTGCTGCAAAAACTCCAACGCATTAGGACCTTTTACCCAAAATTCACCCATATGGGATACATCAAAAACACCTACGGCATTACATACAGTAAGATGTTCATCAATAATTCCCGAATATTCAATAGGCATATTATAACCTGCAAATTCGTGCATTTTCGCCCCCAAGGCAATGTGTGTTTCGGTAAACGGAGTTGTTTTCATGTTATTACTTTACTATTTTAAGGTTAATAAATTACTTATCTTGCCACCAATTCAGCGATTTTCACCACCACTTTCATGGCTTTCTCAATAGACTGGATTGGCACGAACTCATATCTGCCATGAAAATTCAAGCCGCCGGCAAAAATATTGGGACAAGGCAATCCCTTGAATGAAAGTTGTGCACCATCCGTTCCACCGCGGATAGCCTTCACCTTAGGTGTCACGCCCGCCTCTTCCATAGCCTTGAAAGCGATATCAATGATATGCATCACCGGCTCAATTTTCTCACGCATATTGTAATACTGGTCTTTCAATTCCAATGTAACGGTGCCTTCTCCATATTTCTTATTGATGATTTCCGCCCACTTTTTCATATTTTCCTTGCATGCCTCAAACTTGGCACGGTCATGATCACGGATTATATAAGAGATGGTAGTCTGCTCTACTTCACCCGTCATGCCAATCAAATGATAGAATCCCTGATAACCATCAGTACATTCGGGCACTTCGTCCGTAGGCAGTAAAGACACAAACTCATTAGCTACACGCAAGGAGTTGATCATTTTATCCTTTGCATATCCCGGATGTACGTTACGTCCTTTAATAATCACATCTTCGCCGGGAGTGAGTAAGGTATTCACTTTT
>OHFE01000779.1_pt1 | contig 10002 bp, 10 predicted proteins | sample 1567471 | NCBI WGS metagenome assembly OHFE01 (sample SAMEA3879513, study PRJEB24766) | human gut metagenome | biome: human-associated habitat; feature: feces | place: USA | collected 1985/1987 | reverse complement strand
GCTCCGTGTTCCGCACGATATCCGGCACCCGCCGGAGCGGCTGCTTCCATATCTACAGGAATCCTGTCTGCTTGCCGGTGCGCCTGGCAGCGGAAAAACGACGCTGCTGCGCAGCTGCATCCGGGCACTTTCGGAAAACAGGCAGCGCGTGGCCGTCGTGGACGAGCGGCTGGAGCTGGCCGGAGCGGTGCACGGCGTACCGCAGTTTGACCTCGGGCCGTGTACGGACGTGCTGTCCGGCTGTCCGAAGGGCGAGGGGATGCTGATGCTGCTGCGCGGCATGAACCCGCAATGGCTTGCGGTCGACGAGATCACGCAGCCGGAGGACCTTGCGGCGATCCGGCAGGCGGGCGGCTGCGGCGTCAGGCTGCTTGCGACGATCCACGCCGGTTCTGTTGAGGAATTAGAAAATAGACCGCTCTGCCGGGAGCTGTTTTCTCTTGGGATCTTCCGGCAGGTGCTTTATCTGGATAAGAACAGGGCGTTTCACGCGGAAAGGATACAATATGCTGAAACTGATCGGATTGAGCCTGATCCTGGCAGCCTCCGGCGCAGTCGGCGCCGGACTGGCGGGGACAGTGCGGCGGCAGCAGGCGCAGACGCTTGCGCTGATCGATGCGCTGCTGCGTATCCGGCATGAGCTGCAGTACCGGCTGACGCCGCTGCCGGAGATCTTCGCCGCGCTCGGCGGCAGCCGGAACCGCGAGATCGCGGAGTTCTTTTCGCGCCTTGCGGCGCTGCTGTCCTCCGCGCAGACGTGCACGGTCGGCTATGCCTGCCGGCAGGCGCTGGCGCAGACGCGGGGGTTGAGCCTGTCCTCTGCGGCGCGGGGGACGATTTTGAGCCTGTTTGATTCGCTGGGGAGATATGACCTCGAGGGGAGCGTACAGGCGCTCGATCTGGCATTGTCCCGCCTGCGGGAGGAGGTAAAAGCGCTGCAAAACAGCGCGGCAGCACGGTGCAGGACGTATCTGACGCTCGGCGTCTGCACGGGTCTTGCAGCGGCGGTGATCCTGATCTGATATGGATATTGACCTGATCTTTAAAATTGCCGCCGTCGGGATCATTGTCTCCATTCTCAATCAGGTCCTTGTGCGCTCCGGACGGGAGGAGCAGGCGACCATGACCTCACTGGCTGCGCTGGTCGTGGTGCTGATGATCGTCGTGCAGCGCATTGCGGAGCTGTTTGACATGGTCAAGACGCTGTTTGAATTCTGATGGACACGGTAGGAAAGCTGATCGCGGCGGCGCTGCTTTGCAGCGTGATCTGCCTGCTTCTGAAAAAGCAGGCGCCGGAGCTGACGCTCTGCCTGTGCGTGCTGGTATGCGCGCTCTGCTTTCTGACGTCTTTTCCGTTTTTTTCGCCCATTCTGGCCTTTTTCCACCGGCTGCAGGAGCTGACCGGCCTGTCCGGCACTGTATTCGCGCCGCTTTTCAAAACAGCCGCCATTGGACTGCTGGCGCAGATGGCCGCAACGATCTGCCGGGACAGCGGCCAGCAGGCGCTTGCGCAGGCCGTCGAGATCTGCTGCGGCTTTATCAGCTTTTATCTTGCGCTGCCGCTTTTGGAAATGGTGCTTTCTCTGCTGCAAACGATGATCGGAGGCTGATATGCGGCGCTGCGTAATTCTTCTTTGGATTCTGGCCGTGCTGACGGTTCCCGTTCTTGCGCTGGATGTTTTGGAGGAGGAACGGCAGATCCTGAATGTGGACACGCTGACGGACGGCCTGCCGGACGACGCGCAGGACGCACTGCGCACGTACAGCCCGGCAGCGCGCACGGACCCCGGCGAAGCGATCCTTGCGATCATCAAATGGGCCTCCGGGCTGTCGGTCAGTACACTGCGGGAGGCCGTGCAGACGGCGTCTTTGCTGCTGACGGCTGCGCTCGTCTGCCAGCTTGTGCGCCAGAGCGTCCCGGACGACCGGCTGCATATTCAGGCCATGACAGGAGCGCTGGCTATCACGCTGCTGTTCGCAACCAATATGAAAAGTATGCTCGGTCTGGCAGCCTCTGTGCTGGATGAAATGGAGGCGTATTCCAAGCTGCTGCTTCCGGTAATGTGCGGCGCGGCTGCTGCATCCGGGTCGCTGACGGGCGCAGGATCTCTGTATATGGCCTCGTCGTTGTTTTTCAGCCTGCTTACCTCGCTTGTCCGCAGTCTGCTCGTGCCGCTCGTATATGCGTTCATTGGCCTTGCCGCAGCCGAATGCGCGCTGCCCGGCGGGAAGCTCGCAAGCGTCCGGCGGCTCGTGGGCTGGTGCATAACCGTGCTCCTGAAGGGTGTGATGTATGTGTTCACGGCGTATCTGTCCCTGACGGGTCTGCTGTCCGGCAGCAGCGACGATGCGGCAATAAACGCGGCAAAATCTACGCTGTCTGCCGCGATCCCGGTCGTAGGCGGTATTGCGTCCGATGCGTCCGAGGCCGTGCTGCAAAGCGCGAAGCTGCTGCGCGCGACAGCAGGGACCTTCGGCATTCTGGCGGTGCTCGCGCTGGTGCTGGTCCCGTTTTTCAGGATCACGATCTGCTATCTGACCATGAAGCTGACGGCGGCGATCGCCGGCTTCGCGGCAGGGAAGGAGCACGCCGCCCTGATCGACGCGCAGAGCAGCGCTATGGGCTACGTGCTCGGCATGACCGGGAGCGCTGCGCTGATGCTCCTGTTCAGCACATGCTGCTTTATGAAGGTGGCATCAGGATGATGGAGGTTGTGCGGGGATATCTGCTGCGCCTGACGGCAGGCGCATTTTTAAGCGCGGGGCTGCTGGCGCTCATTCCGAAGGGAACGTCCAAAAAAGCGGCGGCTGTTCTGTGCGGGCTTGTGATGCTGCTGCTGGCGCTTACGCCGCTGGCGCAGCTCGATTATGACGCGCTCTCAGAGGCGATCAGCCGTCTGGAGCTTGAAAAGGAGGAAGCGAGAACGGGAATCGAGATTCGGAACCAGGAGCTTGTGGCCAGGATCATATCAGGCCGCGTACAGGCATATATATTGGACAAAGCCGCCTCGCTGGGGCTGACCGTCACAGTCGAGCTTGAAATGGAGACGCGGGCGGCCACGCCGTATCCAAAGGCTGTGACGATCCACGGCGAGGCGACTCCGGCGCAGAAGCAGCAGCTTCAGCAATATCTGGAGCAGACCTTCGCCATTCCGGTGCAAAGGCAGGTATGGACGCCATGAGCACGCTGCAGCTGTCACAGCTGCACGAACAGGCGGCGCAGCTACTTCGCAAATACCGTATCCCACTGCTTGTGTTCCTGCTCGGCGTCGCGCTGGCGCTGGTGCCGGGAAAGACGAAGAAGACCGATGCGCAGCAGACCACGGCAGCGTCAGCAGACACGGCCTTCGATCTGTCCGTGACACAGAAGCAGCTGGAGGCGCTTTTATCCGCGATCGACGGAGCCGGACGCGTCCGGCTGATGCTGACGCTCTCGTCCGGCGAGCAGATCATTTATCAGACGGACAGCCGCACCGTGACCGCCTCCGGCAGTACGACGCAGGAGACGCAGACGGTCTTCCGGCAGCCGGGCGGCTCGGAAAAGGAACCGGCGGTGCAGTCGACCGTCTATCCAACGTATCAGGGGGCGCTCGTCGTCTGCGACGGCGCGGAGCGCGCAAGCGTCCGTCTTGCGGTCACACAGGCTGTATCGAGCCTCACGGGGCTCGGAAGCAATAAAATCGCAGTGGTAAAAATGAAAGGGCAATAGGAGGAATCTATATGAAAATCTGGAAGCGGAACGCGATCATCGCATCGGTATTGCTGCTGGTCTGTGCCGGCGTGTACCTCAACTGGTCAAAAGCGCAGAAGACGGATGTGCAGGACCTGACCGAGACGCTCTCGGCAGAGCAGGTGATGGGTGAGGGCACGCTGGTCGTGGCGGACAGTGAATCGCTGCCACAGGAGGCGGTCGCGGCTTCGACAAGCGAGACGCAGGCGGCGGATTATTTCGCGCAGGTGCGCCTGAGCCGTCAGGAATCGAGAGACTCCGCCGTTGAACTGCTGGAGGAGACGATCGCCTACGACGAGGGCACGGAGGTCGGCGAAGCCGCCTGCCAGACGCTCAACAACATTGTCGGCACGGCGCTGAGCGAAGCGCAGATCGAAAGTCTTGTGATCGCCAAGGGGTACGATGACTGTGTGACATATATCAACGACGGCGTTGTCTGCGTGGCGGTTTCCGCGCCCGCGGAGGGACTGAGCGACGCGGACGCGGCGCTGATCTCGGATATTGTGACCTCGCAGACGGACTATATGCTTTCCCAGGTGCGCATCATCGAGGTCAAGCCCTGATTTTCGGGGATTTTCAGAAAGGGATTGCATTTTGACGGTTTTGTGGTAAAATGAATCCAATATAAAAGCAGAACCTTTTCTGAACCCTGAACAGGAGGAACCCAGTATGGCTGAAAAGAACGAGTATTTTACGCAGAAGCTTGAGAACGGAACGCTTCAGATCTCCGAAGACGTTGTGGCGTCCGTCGCGGCAGCCGCCGTGCTCGAGGTGGAGGGCGTCTGCGGCCTGTCCAGCAATATCAGCACCGATATCGCCGAAATGCTCGGCATGAAGACGATGGCGCGCGGCATCCGCCTGACACCGATGAAGGACGGCGCGGTCAAGATCGAATGCGACGTGGTCGCAAAGTTCGGCCAGAGCGTGTTTTCTCTCGCCAAGACCGTGCAGGACGCCGTCAAGTCCAGCGTGGAATCCGTCGCCGGGCTGACCGTCGCGCAGGTCAACGTCAATATCTGCGGCATTGCCATGCCGAAGGAATTAAAGAAATAACAAAAAGCAAACCCTTTGCTTGCGTAAAGGGTTTCTTTTTTGGAAGCACGGAAGAAAAGAAGCAAGGAGAACACTATGACAAGATCGAACGCCAGAGAGATCGCCTGCCATCTCGTTTTTGAGATGAACTTCAACGATATCACCGCCGGAGAAGCGCTGCGGACGCTCATGGAGGAGGACTATTACCCCACGCTCAAGGGCGAAACGGACGTCTACGCGGAAAAGCCGGATGGAAAGCAGCTGGAATACCTGACAAACGTGGTGCAGGGCGTGCAGGCGAAGCGGGAAGAGCTTGAAGGCTATATCACGAAATATTCCGTTGGCTGGAGCCTCAGCCGCATTGCCAGAATGGCCGTCGCCATTATGGAGGTCTGTATGTATGAGGCGCTGTATATCGACGACGCGCCCATCAGCGCCGCCATCAACGAGGCGGTCGAGCTGACGCGCAAATATGAAAACGAGGATGTGGTGTCCTTCGTCAACGGCATTCTCGGCGGCTTTGCGCGCGAGGTCCAGCAGTCATGCTGACGCTTGGCTTCGACACCAGCAACTATACCACTTCGGTGGCGGCATTTGACGGCGTGGGCGGAAAGAACTGCTCACGCCTTTTGGACGTGAAGCCGGGAGAGCTTGGGCTGCGGCAGTCCGACGCGCTGTTTGCGCACATCAAGCGCCTGCCGGAGCTGGTGGACGCGCTGTGTGCGTCCGTGAACATTGGGAACGTGACCGCCATCGGCGTCAGCACCCGGCCGCGTGCGGTCGAAGGCTCGTATATGCCGTGCTTTCTGGCCGGCTGGTCGCAGGCCAGCTGCCTCGCAAAAATTTTAAATGTCCCCCTTTACGAATTTTCCCACCAGCAGGGACATATTGCGGCGAGCCTCTGGTCAGCCGGGCGGCTGGAGCTGATGCAGACGACGCATCTTGCGTGGCACCTGTCCGGCGGAACGACGGAGCTGCTGCTTGTGACCCCGGACGGCAAAACTGTCAGGGCCGAAAAGCTCGGCGGCACGAGCGATATCTCCGCCGGTCAGCTGATCGACCGCACAGGAAAGCTTCTGGGCCTGCCGTTTCCGGCGGGCAAGGCCGTCGACGCGCTGAGCCGGGAATCGGATTGTAAGGAGCGTTACCGCGTGAAGCTGAACGGATTGGAGTTTTCCTTCTCCGGCATCCAGAACAAGGCGGAAACGTTCTATTCCGACACGCAGAGCGCGGCTGATACGGCGCGGTTTGTCATGAACTGCATTGTGTCGTGCATCGCGGATGCGACGCGGACGGCGCTTGCGCAGTATCCGGGTCTGCCGGTCGTGTTTTCCGGCGGCGTCGCGTCCAACTCCATGCTGCGGGAGCGTATGCGGGAGTTTGCGCCTGTTTTTGCCGAGCCGCAATATTCCACGGACAACGCCATGGGGATCGCCGTTCTGACGGCCCTGCAGGAGGGCGTGTGATGGAACAGAATATCATCGCCGTTTCGCAGGTCAACGAGTATATCAAATTTCTGCTCGACCGCGACGAGCTGCTGCAGGAGCTGGTCAAGCATTATCTGTTCTCATAACCGCAAACGATCCCCCGGCAGCGCCTGTAACGGCGCTGCCGGTTTTTCTTTGATACACCGGCGCCCAAGGCGTCCCTTTGACACAAAGGGACGCTCAGGTGCGTACAGATCCGCGCTGTTTGCCAAAAAGCGATTCCGGGATTGCATTTCCTATGGAAAAATGGTAAAATACCAAGATAGAATAAATTGGAGAGGTATCCGCGTGTATCTGAAATCATTGGAGATCCAGGGCTTCAAGTCCTTCCCGGACAGGACGCTTTTGCAGTTCGGCAGCGACTGCACCGCCATCGTCGGGCCGAACGGCAGCGGAAAATCGAATATTTCCGACGCCATCAGCTGGGTGCTTGGCGAGCAGAGCACCCGCGCGCTGCGCGGCGCGAAGATGGAGGACGTGATCTTCGGCGGCACGGCCAAGCGCCCCGCCGTCGGCTACGCCGAGGCGACGCTCGTGCTTGACAATTCCGACGCCAGCCTTCGCATTGAGACGCCCGAGGTCATGATCACCCGCCGCTATTTCCGCTCCGGTGAGAGCGAATACTATATAAATAAGCAGCTTGCCCGCCTCAAGGACATCAACGAGCTGTTCATGGACACCGGCCTTGGCCGCGAGGGCTATTCCAACATCGGACAGGGCCGCATTGACGAGATCCTTGCGCTCAAGTCGACCGACCGGCGTGAAATTTTTGAAGAGGCCGCAGGCATCTCCAAATTCCGCCACCGCAAGGAGGAAACAGAGCGCCGTCTAGCCAACACTGAGGACAATCTGCTGCGCATCGGCGATAAGATCTCCGAGCTGGAGCTTCAGGTCGGCCCGCTGCGGGAGCAGGCGGAGAAGGCACAGAAATATCTGACCTTCCGCACCGAGCTCAAGGGTCTTGAGGTCACGGTCTGGCTGGAAAATCTCAAAAAAATCGCCGAAAGCGCCCGCAAGGCCGAGACGGATTACGCCTCCGCCGCTTTCATCCTCGAACAGGCGCACGACGAGCTGACCGCGCTCTACAGCAAGGCCGAGCAGCTCAGCCTGCAATACAACCACCAGACGCTTCAGCTCGACCAGCAGCGCGAGCACATCAGCCAGATGGAGGCCGAACGCCAGCAGGCACAGAACGAAATTACGCTCCTGCGCGCGGAGATCCAGCACCACCAGACGAACATCGACCACATCCGGCAGGAGCTGCAGGATCAGCAGACGCGAAGCGGCGGCATTGCGGGCCAGATCGAGGCCGAGCGGCAGAAGATCGAAGAAAATACCCGCGCGCTGGCCGCTGCAAATGACTCCCTTGCCGCCGTTCAGCAGGAGGCGCAGGCTCTCGCAGAGCAGACCGGCGAAGCCGGACAGCAGCTCGTTTCCCTCCGTGCCCAGCAGGCGCTTTTGCAGTCGCAGAGCGCCTCCGTGACTGCGCAGATCGCCTCCATGGAGGCCTCCATGGAGGAGGTCCTTGCCCGCAGACAGACGCTGGAGGAGGACCGGACTGCCGCAAAGGCCCGGCAGGAGCAGATCGCGGCGCAGCAGCTCGCCTGCAAAAAAAGTCTTGAACAGGCGCAGGACGACGCGCAGAGCGCGAAAAATACCATCGCGGGCTATGAGCTTCGCCTGAAAGCGCGTCAGGACAAGCGCGACGGCCTGCAAAGGCAGCTGAACGCCGCCGGCGTCCAGCTCGATACGCTTGATTCGAAGATCCGTATGCTCCGTGAGATGGAGCGCGAATACGAGGGCTTTTCCAAGGCCGTCCGCCTTGTCATGCAGGACGCGGCAGCCGGAAAGCTTCGCGGCATCCACGGCCCGGTTTCCAAGCTCATCCGCGTGGAAGACCGCTATACCACCGCCATCGAGACGGCGCTCGGCGCCGCCATGCAGAACATTGTCGTCTCCTCCGAGGAGGACGGCAAGACCGCCATCCAGATGCTCAAGCGCCGCGACGGCGGCCGCGCGACCTTCCTTCCGCTCACCGCGATCAAGCCGCAAAGCCTGCAGGATACCGTCTGCCAGCGCCAGCCGGGCTTTATCTCCGTCGCCTCCGGCCTCGTCTCATGCGACGAGCGGTACCGCGCAGTGATTGAAAACGCCCTTGGCCGCACCGTGATCTGCGACACGCTGGATAACGCCGTGCGCATGGCGCGTGCCTGCGCGAACCGCGTGCGCATTGTCACGCTCGACGGGCAGGTCATGAACGCGGGCGGCAGTATGACCGGCGGCTCTGCCGCAAAGAGCGCGGGCGTTCTGACGCGCGCGAACACGCTTGCAAAGCTGGCCGAGGAACGGAACGCACTCGCGCAAAGCCTTGAATCGCTCAAGGCGCAGACGGCCGAGGCCGCTTCCTCCGCCGCGAAGACCGAATTTGAGCTTACTGCCGTCCGCAGCCAGCTCCGCGAGGCGGAAGACGAGGTGCTGCGCCGCACGGAGGAGCACAAGCAGGTGCAGCTTCTGGCTGCTGCGGTCACGGAAAATCTGGAAAACATCGAAAAGGAACTTGCCCACCTGACCAGCCGCACCGGCGGCGAGGAGGGAAAGCTGCAAGCACTCAAGGCCCAGCTGCAGCAGCAGACTGCCGCGCAGGACGCGCTGCACGCGCGGGAGACGGAGCTGACCGGCAGGCAGACCGCCCTGACCGAGCAGCAGCAGCAGCTCACGGACCAGATCACCGCCCTGCGCATGGACGCGGCCTCCATTGAGACGGCGCGCGCAGCCTCCGAGAACACCATCGCCCAGCTGCAGGCGCTCAGCGAGGCCATGCAGGGCGACGTGACGCAGAAAACAGGGCTGATCCACGAATACGAATTACAGATCTCAGCGCTCGAAGGGCAGATTCAGGAGAAGGAGGACGGCCTGACGGCCTCCGGCACACAGCTTGATTTGGCCCGGCAGACACTGAAGGAGGCCGTTGACGAGCGTGCCCAGCTCGAGGCCCGCCGCAGCCAGACCGAAAAGCAGGCGCAGGAGAAAAACCAGTCCATTTTGCAGCTCGAACGCGAAACGGCCCGTCTCGAACAGAAAAAGGCCACGAGCGAGCTTGAGGAAAAGCAGATCGTCGATAAGCTCTGGGATTCCTATGAGCTGACCCCCGGCACGGCAGAAAAGGAAACTGTCGAGATTGAAAATCTCACGGCAGCCAACAAGCGCATTACCGAGGTGCGCCGGAAAATTTCTGCCCTCGGCACGCCGAATCTCGGCGCGATCGACGAATACGCCCGCGTGTCCGAGCGCTATGAATATCTGGCCGCCCAGCGCGACGACGTGCAGCACGCGAAGTCCGAGCTTGAAAACATCGTCGCCTCCATCACGACGGAAATGACCGAAATTTTTGTCCGGGAATTTGCCCGTATTGATGAATATTTCGGCAAAACGTTCGAAGAAATGTTTGGCGGAGGAAAAGCCTCGCTCATACTGGAGGACAAGTCCGCGCCGCTCGAATGCGGCATTGAGATCCGCGTCCAGCCGCCCGGAAAGCAGGTCAAGACCATCACGCTTCTGTCCGGCGGCGAAAAGGCGTTTGTGGCCATCGCGCTCTATTTTGCCATTTTAAAGGTGCGTCCTACGCCCTTCTGCATGCTCGACGAGATCGACGCCGCACTGGACGACCGCAACGTCGAGCGTTTTGCAAATTATCTGCATACGCTCAGCGACAAGACCCAGTTCATCGTCATCACCCACCGCCGCGGCACCATG
>OHFE01000775.1_pt1 | contig 10037 bp, 10 predicted proteins | sample 1567471 | NCBI WGS metagenome assembly OHFE01 (sample SAMEA3879513, study PRJEB24766) | human gut metagenome | biome: human-associated habitat; feature: feces | place: USA | collected 1985/1987 | reverse complement strand
CATTTGCATCCACCTCCAAAAGTAAAAATATGATATGCCAACAAGCGTTCCCTTGTTGTAATACTTGCACAAATTATTTCTGTATGTATTACGTTTACATATCATATTATATATTTATTGTATCATATAATAATCGCTTCTGTCAATATATAATTACAGTACAATGTGAGGTGGAAGCAATGAACAACGAACCCCTGAGAATCAAGAAGCGCGGCGAAGATGGGAACCGCATTATCTCCGTGCGCATTCGGGAAGAAATTCTCTCTGAATTGGATAAAATTGCCAGTGAAAGCAACTATTCCCGCAACGAACTGATCAATCTGATATTAGACTATGGCATTAAACATATTGAAATAGAGTGAGGACGGGAAAAGCCGTCCTCCGTTTTTTACTGGATATAAAATAAAACGCTCCTGCCTTATTGGGTGTAAAATTCCCAATAAAGCAGGAGCGTTTTTCAGAACGATAAAATTTGCTTGCGTAGTTCAAATGGAAACGCCAAAACGTCTAGGGAATCCCTCAATACTGCGCCGCCTCGGCGGACTTGAGCTGCAATTGAAGCCTATCCGCAATCAGCGCAATAAACTCACTATTCGTGGGCTTCCCCTTGGTATTGCTCACCGTATACCCAAAGAATCGTTGCAGGGTATCCAGATCGCCCCGATCCCAGGCTACCTCGATGGCGTGGCGAATCGCCCGCTCCACCCGGCTGGGGGTTGTCCCGAAGGTTTTCGCCACCTGGGGATACAGCACCTTCGTGATGGCGTTGATTACGTCCATGTCATTTACCGCGATGATGATGGCCTCCCGCAGGTACTGATAGCCCTTGATGTGGGCGGGGACGCCGATCTCGTGGATGATGCCCGTGACCATGGACTCGATGCTGGTCTTGTCCGGGCGGCGCTTTTCCGCGGCCTTCTGACCGTCGCCGCCCCGGATCTCCTCAAGGCGCTCCACCAGCGCGGTCATATCGCAGGGCTTCAGCATCAGATACCGCACCCCCAGATTGGCCGCCGCCGCGGACACGTACTGCGTCACGAAGACGGAGGTCGCCAGCGTGATGGGGCGGCGCTCCATGCCGGACACGGCTTTCAGAACGCTGATGCCGTCCTTTTTGCTCAGCATCAGATCCAGCACCAGAACGTCGGGCTTCCGCTCCTCCACCATGCGAATGGCCTGTTCCCCGTCGTTGGCCGTTCCAACGACCTGGAAACCGTCGGCGTGCTGCAATGCGGCGGTCAGGGCGGTGCAGAAGTCGTCCGCGCTGTCCGCGATCAATACGGTTGTTACATGTTCCATATACAGTCCTCTCCTGTCATGTAAAAGATTAGATTTTGCTCCCCAATGCCACGAATCACGAAAACCCGTGTGCGACAAATAAAGAATACCATGAAGCACGCAGTTTTGCAAGGAAAAACAAAAATAATCGCTCGTCAAAAACAGCGCATTTTCGACAATTTCGACGGATATCGAGAACTTTTCTACATTTTTCGACAAAATGCGGCAGTCCGTGCGGGCAGTTGACGGAAGGGGAAGACTGGTGTAAAATGGCCGTGAATACTGTCAGGAGGGACAAATCATGAACGAAGTATGGAATCTGGACGTTATTTACCGCGGCTTTGACGACCCCGCCTTTGCCGCGGACATGGAAAAGCTGGAGAAGCTTGTACAGGATTATGTGGCCTTTGCCGGGGAACTGGATAAGCAGACGCCCTTGGACGGCCTGAAAAAAGGCGTCGCGCTGGAAGAATCCCTGTCAACGCTTTCCGGGAAGCTGGTGGAATACGCTTTCCTGCGCCAGTCGGGCAACACCCGGGACGCGGAAGCCGGCTCCCGACTGGGACAGGTGATGCAGATCCTCACCGGCGCCGCAGGCGCGCAGGCGCAGTGGCGGGAGTGGGTGTCGAAAATCCCCGATTTGATGACGCTTGTGGGCAGCGATGAGACGCTGAAGGACTACACCTTCCTGTTTGAAAGCCTGCTGCGAAACAGCTCCCATCTGCTGGGAAGTCTGGGCGAGCAGATCAGCGCCAAGCTGTCCATGTCCGGCTCCAGCGCGTGGAGCGACCTGCAGGAATATCTGACCAGCACCGTGCCGGTGAGCTACAACGGCGGGACGACCAATCTGTCCGCCATCCGCAATCTGGCCTACGACCCCGACCCCGCCGTGCGGAAAGCGGCCTATGAGGCGGAGCTGAGCTGTTACGACCGGATCAAGGACGCCGTGGCCTTCGCCCTGAACTCCATCAAGCTGGAGACCATTTCGGACTGCCAGCTCCGTGGCTATGCGTCGCCCCTTGACCGGACGCTGGAAAAGTCCGACATGAAGCGGGAGACCTTAGACGCCATGCTGGGGGCGATGGAAGAATACATGCCCAAATTCCGGCAGTACCTCCGCGCCAAGGGAAAGGCGCTGGGCCACGAAAACGGCCTGCCATGGTACGATTTGTTCGCGCCCATGGGCAAATCTACCGCGCGGTACACCACGGAAGACGCCAAGCGGATTCTGGTGGAGCTGTTCTCCACCTTCGATTCCGAGCTGGCGGACATGGTGGCGCGCGCCTTTGACGAGGAATGGATCGACTTCTATCCCCGGGACGGAAAGTCCGGCGGCGCGTTCTGCGCCGGGGTGGAGTGCATCGGCCAGAGCCGCATTCTGACCAATTTCGACGGCACTTTCGGCGATATCGTGACCCTTGCCCACGAGCTGGGACACGCTTTCCACAACCAGTGCATCCGTACCCACCGGCCGCTGAACCGGGATTACTCCATGCCCGTGGCGGAGACCGCGTCCACCTTCAACGAGTGCGTGGTCATGGCGGCGGCCATCCGGCAGGCAAAATCCCATGACGAGGAGCTGGCGCTCATCGAGTCCCAGCTTCAGGACGTCACCCAGATCATCTGCGACATCTATTCCCGGTACCTGTTTGAGAGCATGGTGCTGGAAAACCGGGAGAAGCAGTTCATGAACGCGGAGACTCTGTGCGGCATGATGCTGAAGGCGCAGGAGCAGTCCTACGGCGACGGCCTGGACGCAAGCTTCCGCCATCCCTATATGTGGGTCTGCAAGAGCCACTACTACGGCTCGACCTTCTATAACTATCCCTACGCCTTCGGCGGTCTGTTCGCCCGGGGACTGTACGCCCAGTACGAGCGGGAGGGCGCGGCTTTCGTGCCGAGGTACAAGAAGCTGCTGCGCACCACCACCGTCGCCACGGCGGAGGATGTCGCCAAGGTGGCGGGCATTGACCTGACAGACAAGGAATTCTGGCGCGGCGCGTTGCAGACCGTCGCCCAGCAGATCGATCTGGTCTGCGGACTTCTTGAGGAGGGAAAACAGTAATGGACAGCCGGACAAAAGCACTGTGTGATTTTCTGAATGCAGCCCATAGCGTGTATCACGCCCAGGCGTATCTGGCCGAGACGCTGAAAAATGCCGGTTATACCCGGCTGTACGAGCAGGACGAATGGGCGCTTGCCCCCGGCGGAAAGTATTTCCTGACCCGGGGCGGCTCTGCCCTCGTGGCGTTCCGGGTGCCGCAGGGAAGCCCCAAGGGCTTCCTCATGAGCGCCAGCCATTCCGACCGTCCCACCTTCAAGGTCAAGGAGAATTTTGAGCTTGCCGCCGCCTACACCCGCATGGCTGTGGAGCGCTACGGCGGAATGCTGATCTCCCCATGGCTGGACCGTCCCCTGTCCATCGCGGGACGGGTGACGGTGGAGACGGAAGCCGGTGTGGAGACGAAGCTGCTGGACATCGACAGAGACCTGCTGCTGATTCCCAACGTCGCCATCCACATGAACCGTCAGGCGAACGAAGGCTACAAATGGAACCCGGCAGTGGATACCCTGCCCCTCATCGGCAGCGCGGGCACGGCAGGCAAGCTCCCGGCGCTGCTGGAGAAGGAAGCGGGCGGAAAGATTCTGGGACACGACCTGTATCTTTACATCCGGCAGAAGGCATCGGTCTGGGGCGTTGACGAAGAATACATTTCCTCCGCCGCGCTGGACGATCTGGAATGCGCATGGGGCTGCACGCAGGGCTTCCTCAAGGGCGGGGACAGCGCGTCCATCCCGGTTCTGTGCGTTTTTGACAGCGAGGAGGTCGGCTCCGTTTCCCCGCAGGGTGCGGGCTCGTCTCTGCTGGAGGATACGCTGGGCAGAATTTGCGACGGCCTGAAGCTGAACCGTGGGCGGATGCTGGCGCAGTCTTTTCTGGTGTCCGCGGACAATGCCCACGCCATCCACCCCAACCACCCGGAGTATGCCGACCCCGGCAACGCCCCGGTCATGGGCGGCGGACTGGTGATCAAGTACAACGCCAATCTCAGCTACTGCACCGACAGCGTCAGCGCCGCAGTGTTCCGGAAAATCTGCGGCAGGGCGGGCGTCAAGGTGCAGACCTACCACAACCGGGCTGATCTTCCCGGCGGCTCTACGCTTGGCAGAATCTCCCTTGCCCACGTGAGCGTCCCCACGGTGGACATCGGCCTTGCCCAGCTGGCCATGCACTCGTGCTACGAGACGGCCGCAGTGTCTGACGCCATCGACTTAGAAACCGCCATGGCCGCCTACTACGGCTCGACACTGGAAGCAACGGAGAGCGGCTTTTCCATCCTGTAAAAAGCCCAGATTGGCAAACTGCCCAAAAACTATTATCCAAAATTGTAGAAACCAACCATTGCGTGTTCTTGCAGAATATGGTAACATTTATTTATCCAGGTGGATTCTGTCTACTCCACATAATAGACAGAATACCGCTAAAATAAAGGAGGATAAACCCGTCTGACGCACGGTGCGGCAGTGTGGAGACCTGTCGTAATGCTCCCGGAATATTGCTTTCCGGTCAGTGAGAACGCATGCGAAAATGGTAGGTGCGTTCGGCGTCGAAACAGTATGGCAAGTGTAACCCTGAAGAACGTAAAGAAGATCTACCCCTTCAACGGCGACGACGCAAAGAAGAAGAAAAAGAAGAAGGGCGAGGAGACCACCGAGAAGAAGGTGAACCTGCAGATCACCGACAAGGGTGTCGTGGCAGTGCAGGAGTTCAGCCTGGACATCAAGGACAAGGAATTCATCGTTCTGGTCGGCCCCTCCGGCTGTGGTAAGTCCACCACCCTGCGTATGATTGCCGGTCTGGAAGAGATCTCCGAAGGCGAACTGTACATCGGCGACCGTCTGGTCAACGACGTTGCCCCCAAGGACCGCGATATCGCCATGGTTTTCCAGAACTACGCTCTGTACCCCCACATGACCGTTTACGAGAACATGGCCTTCGCTCTGAAGCTGCGTCATGCTCCCAAGGACGAGATCGACAAGAAGGTCAAGGAAGCTGCTGAGATCCTGGACATCACCCAGTATCTGGACCGCAAGCCCAAGGCCCTTTCCGGCGGACAGCGACAGCGTGTGGCCATAGGGCGCGCAATAGTGCGCAACCCTGCCGTATTCCTGATGGATGAATTGCCGGTAGTTCTGCATCAGGATGCTCTGCCCCTGCGCGGCATAGTCCGCCTTTATCTCGTCGTCGCTGCCGCAGAGTTCACACCCGGTACGCTTCAGGTAATCCAGCCGCCCGATTTCCGTCGCGCCGGACGTGACCCAAATCATACCGGGCTTGAGTTCCGCGCCCAGCCGGGAAAAGATGTTGTAGTCAATATCCTTGTCCTCTTTGCGAATCAGCGCCATCGAGCCGATCTTGCCGACAAGGTCAAACTGGTAGTCCATCATCGCTGCTTTTTCCCCCCCCCCAAAGTTTTGGGTTATTTCCGCTGCTTCAGCACGCTGTCGCCATCCACATAGGTGATGTGGAGTTCGTGCTTCCCCTGCTGCCAAATGCTCGAACAGGCAAGGTGCTTTTGCCCGATATGGCGGTCAAGCCAGCGAACCAGCCCCGGCTGACGCGCTTTCAGCCCCTTGTGTATGATGATATATTCTACGTTCTTCAAATTTCCCTCTTCCTGCAGGATAAACGAGCGCATCGGCGCGCTCATCATGCCGAAGATCACAGGAATTATCAGAACAATGCGATCGTATTTCGCAAAATCGACCTTATACAGGTCGATTTCCATTTCCTTTCGTGTCAGGGTGCAGTACAGGTAATGCAGATATTCCCGCGCCGTTCCTCGATACGCCATCGGCACGATTTCCAAGCGCGACGTATTCTCCATTTCATGTGCCAGCTTACGCGCCGTGGCCGCGGTACGACCCGTTCGGGAGTAAAACACGATCAGTGTTTTCAATGCATTCACCTTTCATCATGGATGCCTGTACATCCGTTATAACTATTTCAGATTGAAAGTTTGCAGCTCATCTTCAGCCGGGAATAGTATCATGCGTAAATGTTGAACATGGTCGTGATGAGCTTCTGCAGCCCATACATGCCTGCCTGATAACCGTGGCTGTTGTCCAGCGTCGCGTCCGCCGCCTTGCGGTAGAGTTCAATCCGCTCGTGGTACAGCCGTTCCACTTCACCCAGCCCCTTCTGTGCCAGCAGTGGGCGGCGGTTGAGCTTGATGTCGCCCATAATTTCCTCCAGCGGACGATCCAGCAGCACAATCACGCCCGTGTTCCGCATGATTTCGCGGTTCACGTCGCGCAGCACCAAGCCGCCGCCGGTGGATACGATGCTTCCCTGCTCCCGCGACAGTTCAATGAGCATATTCGTCTCCGCGTTGCGGAACGCCTGCTCGCCATAGTGGGCGAAAATGTCGCTGGTGGAGCAGCCGACAGACTGCTCAATGCGCTGGTCGGTGTCGATAAAGGGCAGACCAAGGTTGCTGGCGACACGGCGGCCCAAAGAGCTTTTGCCGCTGCCCGGCATCCCGATGATGTAGACGTGCCGATTAAGCATGGTTCGCCTCCCGAAGCAGCTTTTCCTGCTCCTGGCGGCTGAGCGCCATCATCTCCCGGTACAGCGCCTGCACTGCCTCCACCAGTGATGCATCTGTCAGCATAGCCGCGCGGCTTTCCAGCACCTGCGCTTCGCGGCTGGCATCCAGCACAGGCTTCCCCTGCGCCAGCTTTGTCCGCGCCACTTCCCGGCAGAGCGTCATCCGCCGCTCGAACAGCTTTACCATCTCCCGGTCGATTTCATCCAACTCCTGCCGGATCTGTGCAAGTTCCCGCATTCTTTTGCCCATCCTTGCTGACAGCGCGCGCTGCCGTCTTATGTTTCCTTGCTGCCATTATAGCGTATTCCGTCCGTCTTGGCAAGCAAAATGCGCATTTTCCTGCATTATATCAAACAATGATAAGGGTTTATTGAATTTCGTGCGCATTTTTTCATCCGTTTTCCCAAGCTCTTGCAATTTGTTTCGTGTTTTTCTTACTTCGCACAGTCCAGCGTGAACGCAAATGCCGCGCCCGCCTCGTCGCCGGTGTCCATCAGCGTAATCTTCTGCCCGTGCATTTCCATGATGCGCTGGCAGATGCTCAGTCCCAGCCCCGTGCCTTTGCCGGACGTGTGCGCCTTATCCGCCGTGTAGAAGCGCTCAAAGACGTGCGGGCGGTCTTCCGGCGAAATGCCCACGCCGTTGTCCTGCACGATGACGGTGCAAATGCCCTGATTCACGCGCACGCTCATGCGAATCACACCGCCGTCGGGCGTGAACTTAATGGCGTTGTCCAGCAGATTGACCGCCACCTGCTCGATGCGGCTTTCGTCCGCGCTGACCATGCAGGGTTCGGGGGCGAAGTCGCATTCCACGTCCATTTTTTTTGCCTCCAAGTCGCCTGTGCGGTGCAGCAGCACGCGCGAAAGCAGCTCGCAGATGTCGAAATTCGTTTTGTTCAGCGCCGCGTCGGCCTTCTCCAAGCGGGAGAGCTTGAGCAGGTCGCCGATGAGGTTTTTGAGTCGCGTTGTCTCGTCGGAGACAATCGTCAGGTACTGCGGATAGTCCTCCTGCCCGATCGTGCCGTCGCGCATTCCCTCGACGTAGCCGGAAATCGCGGTAATCGGGCTTCGCAGCTCGTGGGAGACGTTCGCAACGAACTCGCGGCGGCTCTCCTCCAATTGCGACAGCTTCTCCGCCATCGTGTTGAACGACGCGCTCAGTTCCGCGATTTCGGGGCAAGTCGCCTTGCCTTCTGGCGCGCGGACGGAGAAATTCCCCTCGGACATCGCCTTCGCCGCGCCGGACAGCACGCTGACCGGATGGAGTATCCGCCGCAGATACAGCAGCATTGCCCCGCCCGCCAGAATGCAGAAACCCAGTACAACCCCCAGCACCGGCAGCAGCAGCGTCCCCGCGCGCACTTCAATTTCCTGCGCGGGGGTCTGGATGAACACCGCGCCGCGCACCAGCCCGCCCGACACGAACGGAACGCCGACGGTGAAGTACCAGTCGCCATCAACCTGACGGCGGATGCTGATTTCGTCGCCGCCGATGATGGTCAGCAGCGCTTCGTAGATATCCTTGCCGTTGAGCGTCTTGGCGAAATCGGGATTCTTCTCGTAGGTGACGGCCATGTTGTCCATCACCTGCCCGGAGCGGTCGACAATCGCGATATACGCGCCGTACTCGTCGTACACCTGCGCCGCCTTCCAGCGGAGGTGCTTGAGCGCCACGGTATTCTGCGCGCTGCCCGAAAACAGCGACGTGCCAAGCGTGTAGGTGCTGCTGCCGCCGGAATACAGGCTCGCCAGATACGCAATCTCGCGCGCCTCCGCCCGCAGGTTCTCCTGCCGAATTGCCGTCTGCCGGCTGGTGAGCGTATACAGCCCCAGCCCCGACAGCACGCTTGTCAGCAGCACAATTACCGCCACAACCACCGCCATAATCCGACCAAACATGATGTTTTCCGCCTCTTATTTTATAACCTCAAACTTGTACCCGCGCCCCCAGATGGTCTGGATGCGCCAGCCGTACTTTTCGCAGCCTACGAGCTTATCCCGCAGGCGCTTGACGTGCACATCCACCGTCCGGCTCTCGACTTCCACCTGAAAGCCCCACACTTGGTCAAGCAGCTGACCGCGCGTGAACAGCTGGTTGACGTGGCTGGCAAGGAAGTACAGCACTTCCAGTTCCTTCGGCGGCATCTCCAGCTTCTTGCCCTCGTAGAACACTTCGTAGCGGCTCAAACTGACCGTCAATCCGGGGAAGGACAGCGTATCGTCGTTGGATTCTTCCTCTTCCTCGGTCTGCCCCATCGTCCGTCGAAGCACTGCCTTGACGCGCGCCGCCATCTCCTTGCTGTCAAACGGCTTGGTGATGTAGTCGTCCGCGCCCAGTTCCAGCCCCAGCACCTTGTCGAACGTTTCGTCCCGCGCTGTGACCATAATAATCGGAATATTCGAGGACTTCCGCACGGCTTTAAGCACCTGCCAGCCGTCCATTCCGGGCATCATCACGTCCAGCAGCATCAAATCCGGCGGCATTTTGCGGAACTCGGTCATCGCGTCATCCCCGCGCCCGACCGTCTTCACCTCATACCCCGCCTTCTCCAAATACAGCTGCTCCAATTTCGCAATATTCGGGTCATCATCGACCACGAGAATATACGGCTTCTCTTTCATTAAATACACCTCCACAAGGGGCTTCGCCCCTTGAACCCACCAAAGGGACTTCGTCCCTCTGGACTCCCATTCGCGCGATTGAGTTGTTGACTTCTTCATGCAATTTCCGCGTGTTTCGCTGGGATTTCGTCTCCGCAGAGGCGATTCCCCCTGTTCCAATCAAATTCAGCCAGAAAAAGAAAGACAAGTATGCCAAAACCTAAAATTTCCTTTACCCAAGGATTCCCTTCCAAGCGAAATCCTTCCCCCACCTTGTGAGGGGCGCGTTTGCCCCAACGCAAATCGTCCCGAACCCTGACGCGCCAATCGAACGCGCGGGATTCTCCGTGCAAATGCGCACAGCCGCTTCCGGTGTCTGCCCGTAGCGCGCCATCAGGTTCTGGAACGCCTGCCGCATCAGCAGCACCGAGCCCGCCAGCGTGCCGTCGTGCAAACGCGCCTCGTGTCCGCGCACCGTGACCGCTTGCCCGCCTAAGGCGTATTCGCCGTCCGGCAAGCCCGCTGCTTCCATGCTGTCCGTAAT
>OHFE01000768.1_pt1 | contig 10126 bp, 6 predicted proteins | sample 1567471 | NCBI WGS metagenome assembly OHFE01 (sample SAMEA3879513, study PRJEB24766) | human gut metagenome | biome: human-associated habitat; feature: feces | place: USA | collected 1985/1987 | reverse complement strand
CCGCCCGCCGCGGGCAGCACCGGGGTTTGAAATGGGGCATCACAAAGGCGGAGCGCGCCGAGTACCAGAAGCGTCTCCATGCGCTCAATCTCGGCCTTGAGGAGCGCATGACCGCGAAGGTCGGTCTGCTCTCCGGCGGCCAGCGGCAGGCGCTGACGCTCCTGATGGCGGCGCTGCAGCAGCCGAAGCTGCTGCTTCTCGACGAGCACACCGCCGCGCTCGACCCGCGCACGGCCGCCAAGGTGCTTGACCTGTCTGACCGCATCGTGCAGGAGCACGGGCTGACCACGCTGATGATCACGCATAACATGAAAGACGCCATTGCCCATGGCAACCGCCTCATCATGATGGACGCCGGTCAGGTCGTCGTGGACGTGACCGGCGAAGAAAAGAAAAAGCTGACCGTCCCGGATCTTCTCGCCATGTTCTCCCGCGCCAGCGGCAGCGACGAAGCCAACGACAAAATGCTGCTGTCCTGAATATTACACCGTAGGGGCGGACGACTCTGTCCGCCCTCCCTTTTTTACAGTATGCCTCCCGCCGGCCCCTACGATCCAGCGCGGAGGTGCACCTGAATTCGCCGAAGATTTCTGTAGATCCTCTGCTTTCTGCGGGCCGACAGAGTCGTCGGCCCCTACAGAGATTCTGCGCGTTTTAGAAACACGCCCCGCCTCCGCAGCTTTCCCGGCTGCGGAGGCGGTTTTTGCCCGGTTTTGCAGCGAAATACGGTTGAACTCCGGAGAAAAGCGCGCTATACTGTAAGCAGACAGATACAAGAAAGGAAGTCTGAACCATGAAAAGAGTCGGAAGATGGACATGGATGCTGCTGACGCTGCTTCTGCTGCTGTGCGGAACAGTGCTTGCGGCCAATGCAAAAACTTATATCGAGTTAGACAAACCGGTTGAGGAAACGCTTACCAGTACATGGAATAGTAGAGATCGTTATCTGAATGTACCAGTTGATGGAATGCGCATTATGGTCGATTGGCAGAGTGAAGACACCTGCGATATTTTCATGAAAGGCTGCGGTAGTTCCTATGTACAGGACAAGCTGGTCTTTAGTGCGAAAGAAGCTGGCGAATATTATGTTGATATACATGATTATTCACTGAAGGATGGAGCAAAAAAAGACATTCGGTTTACGCTTCATGAATACAAAAACGACGCACAGGAGCCGAACGACGTAATACCGACCGAGCTGCACGACGGCGATGCCATCAGCTTTACGCTGGACGGTGGTGATCGGGATAAGTTTGCAATTACGACAACAAAGTCCGGGCAGGATATTGCGTTGACCATCGGCGGTTTTTCCTATGCCAGCCGAGATACATTTGACATCGAGTGGCAGGATAATGCCGGCCGCGTTGTGGAGAAAAACGGTGTATACTATCTGCATGCCGGGCAGCCGGGGCGCTACATATTTACGCTGAAGGAACGGAGCAACAGATCACCGAGCATTACGAGAACGATGTCCGTGCAGCTTCTGGACGGAGACGGACATGAACTGAACGATACGGCGCAGACGGCCACGCCGCTGCCGATCGGCACGGATGAGACGTTCACCCTCGGCGGTATCGGCGATGAAGACTGGTTCTGCTTTGAAGCTGCTCCGGAGGACGGACAGACGAAGCTCTATACGCTACGTCTGCTGGATTTTGACCTTGAAAACCCGGAGAACGTCTGCTACGAGATCTACGCGCCGGATGGAACAGTCGTTATTTCTGAAACAGCGGTCAGCTCCCGTCATGCGCGCGTCTTATCGTGCAGCCAGCAGGGGCAGTATGCCGTCAGGTTATATCCGAAATACGTATATAATAGCTCAAAATATTATGCCTCGATCCAGCGCGCAGCGCTCCGCATCCGCGTGGAGGAGGGCGGCGACGACCCCTATGAAAGCAATGATACCTGGCTCGACGCAGCCTATATCGAGCCGGGGCAGCTGGTCTCCCATGTTTTAAGCAGCGGTGATACGGACTGGTTCTGCTTTACTGTTCCGGAAGATCACATGACGCTGCACGTCAGCTCTGACTGCGCTGGGGTGTTTGCCAGTGTTTATACCGGGCAAGATCTTGCAGAATATGGGGAATCTGCAAAAACAATTTGGAGCGAAACCTCCAAACGCGCCAACAATCTGTATTGGAAACTCGACGAAAAGGGGCTTTACTACATCAGATTGAGCAACGGCTCCAGCGAGAAAATCTGCTCGACGACGATCTCGCTGATTCCGCCGGAAGCGATTGAGGACAATGACGCTTGGTACCGCGCCACGCCGCTCTATGAGGAGTTCACGCAGGCGTTTGATATCTCTGCGCCGAATGACATCGACTGGTTCTGCTTTACAGTACCAGAGGGCAGCCTGATAACTTTGCTGCTGAACATTACCAAAGTAGAATCCGGGTCTGGATCGAGCGGGGTTTCCCTGTATCGAAAAGCGTATTTTGACGGACAGGACGATAAGTGTATTCAATGGTGGGGCACCTATGAAGGTTCGACAATGAAGGCAAACGCATTGGAACCGGGTATCTATTATCTGAAAGTAGCTGCTCATTCGTTTGAAAACAGACAAAAATTTAGCATTTGCTACAAGTTGGTGCCCCAGTTGAATAACGACACAATTGCAGCCGCTACGTCGCTGACAGAAAGAGTGTGGCAGGCTGTGTGGCAGACAGGCTATTTCTCCATCGGTGAGCACAAGGCCGGCGAAGTCGTCCAGATTCAACGAGACGAAGGCGGGAATGAACCAAAAAACAATATTTATGTCTATGATGCTGACGGAAAAAGAATTGAAAGTTCTGGCTATGCCAGTTTCAGCTTCCGGATTCCCGCAGACGGAGTCTACTTTCTTAAAATACCTGAATTTGATATTCATCTGAATGCAGAAAATGAACCTATGCGCACAATGCGCATTCGGTACTATACCCACAACGATAAAATTGGAGCAGCAGAAAGTATAGCCATGCGCCCGAACGAATCCGTATTCCTTGATCTGTGGTTCAGTCCGGAGATTAGCAGCCGCTTGGAAGTCGAATCCGAAGATGAAGCACTGACATATGATTCAAAAACGGGATATCTGACTGCACCCAACACTCCGGAAGGGAGCGCCGACCTTGTCTTCTCCAACGGATATCCGGAAGGCGATGAAAGACGGATCGAGGCGGTCACGCACGTTATCTGGTCGGAAAATCCGCTGTCAGATATTTCGATTTCCAATGCGCCGCAGTCTCTTCCCGTCGGCAGTTCCGTGCAGTTGGAGGCAGCTGTAACCCCGGATGATTATATCGGTCGCGTTTCCTGGGAAAGCTCCGACCCCTCCGTCCTCCGCGTGCTCTCCAACGGCAAGGTCGTCGCTGTTGGACAGGGTGAAGCGGTGATCACGGCGAGCATCGGCGAAGCCACTTCGTCTGTCACCATCACCGTCACCGGCGAACAGCCCGGTGAGTCCGGCCTGACCGGCGTCTCACTCGACCGCTATACGCTGACGCTTTACGCCGGAGAAGATGCCGAACAGCTGACCGCGACGCTGAAGCCCGAGGGCACAGAAGCGACCATCCGCTGGACGTCCAGCAACCAGACCGCCGCCACCGTCAGTCAGGACGGCAAGATCACGCCGCTTTCTGCGGGCGTTACCGTCGTAACGGCGGCAGCGGGGGACTACCGCGCCAGCTGCATCGTGACCGTCCAGCCCGAACGCGTCCGCGTGACCGGCATCCGGTTCGAAGAGACGACGCATACGCTCATGATGGGCAGCACCGTCACACTCCAGCCCATCATCGCCCCGGACGACGCGACCGTCAAAAACCTGACCTGGGTCAGCAGCGACGAGCAGACCGCGACCGTCTCCCGCACGGGTATCGTAACGGCTCTGTCCGTCGGCGAAACGACCATCACCGCAACAACGGTCGACGGCGGCTATTCCGCAGAGATCAAGATCATCGTCACCGCTGCCGCCCAGCTGGGCGACGTAAACGGCGACGGCTATATCGACGCGGCAGACGCACTGCTCTGCCTGCGCGCCTCCGTGGGTCTCATTACGCTCACGCCGGAGCAGGAAGCCGCTGCGGACGTCAACCACGACGGTCTGATCGACGCGGGCGACGCGATCCTGATCCTGCGCTACGATGCAAGACTCATCCCGAGCCTCAACTGACGGGGGCCGCGCCATGAAAAAAAGACTTTTCCCACTGCTCCTCGTCCTGACGCTCCTGCTCACCCTCTGCACGCCCTTCGCACAGGCCGAGGGCCGCGCACTCTCGATCACCTCGGCCAGCGGCCGCGCAGGCGAGACAGTCTCGGTGCAGGTGCGCCTGACCGGCAGCGTGTACAGCGGCAGATTTGAGCTTGCGTATGACGCGGCTGAGCTTGAGCTGCTCCAATGGAGCGGCGCAGACGGCGCAATGTGCGTCTTCAACCACGAACAGCCCGGTCTGCTGCTCGTGACATTCGTGTCGACGACTGCACTGGAAAACACCAGCCTTTGCACGCTGCAATTCCGCGTTTCTGCGGCGACGCCGGAAACTGGCAGCGCCCTCACGCTGAAAAGCATCCGCCTGTATGACGAAACCGGCACGTCCATCCCGGCAACTGCCGAAAAGGGAAGCATTTCCCGCAGCACCGCCCGCCTGACCCTCAGCCGCGAACAGACAGTGGAGAGCCGCTCTGTCCGCATGACGGTCAGGCTGGAAGGGGAGTTGTCCCCGGCAGGCGGAAATTTCACCCTGCAATATGACCCGAACTGCCTGCAGCTGACCTCGGTTCTGAAGCTGCACCCGGCCGTCGAGCTTCTGACATGGAACGAGCCGCAGCCCGGTACGGTGCACGTCAGCTTCAGCGGCACGCAGCCGCTCTCTACAGGAGAGCTTTGCGCCGCCATGTTCCGCACCGTCGGAACGGCGGGGGATACGTCCGCCGTCACGCTGACGGACGTGCGTATGTACGACACAGACGGAAAATCGATTGACGCGTCCGCCGAAGACGGCAGCGTCGATGTGGTGCTCCCATCCGACCGTGCGCCAAAGCTCTGGGCTGTCGGCGGTGCGATCCAGCCGGACGGCTCTGCGGTCGTATCCGTTGTTTTACAGGGGCGCGGCATCGTCTGCGGCGGAAGCTTCACCCTGACCTACGACCAGTCGCTTTCCGTGCAGGCCGAGCCTGCTGGCGGCTGTCAGATCAACGCCGAGCCGGGCAAGCTCCGCGCCAGCTTCGCCTCGGCTACGCCCGTCGCCGATCAAGTCAGCCTGCTGAAACTCACGATTCAGAACGCCGTTCCCGGCGCAATTGACCTGTCAAACGCGATTTTCCGCGACGACAGCGGCAGCCGCATCGCCGCCGCGGACGTGCGGCCCACGACGCTGAGTTACACCACTTCCGCTGCGGCCTTCGCCGGAACGCTGCGCGCCGACACGTCTGCCGGTCAGACGCAATATCTGCTGGACGTGGACGTGAGCGATATGCGCGCCGGGACCCCGGAGGCGCGAACGGAGTTTACCTGCCTGCTGGCGCTGTATGACAGCGACGGTCTGATGGAAGGCCTGTCCGTTCAGAAAATCGCCGCGTCGGATACCGGCGTAAACGAGCTGACGCTGACAGCCAGCGCGTCCAAGACACCCGCATATGCTAAAGTCTTTCTTCTTTCAGACGCGTCCGCCGGCCTTCCGCTCTGCGGCGCACTGCAGGCCGCGCTGGAACGCAGATGAACCGCAGCGCGCGGACGGCGGAAACCGTCTCCGATGTGTACCTTGCGCTGATGCTGAGCGCATTTCTCCTCTGGACGGGGCCGGACGGCTACACCAAGATTCTGGAGGCCAAATACCGGCTGTTTTTGCTTCTGACGATCGTCTATTGCGCCGCTGCGGCGCTGTCTGCACTGCGGCAGATCAGAACGGTCTGCTTCTGCAAGCTGCTGCGTGCCGTCCGCCCGGCTGAATGGCTGATGCTGGGTTACGTGCTGTGCAGCCTGCTCTCGACGTTCCTTTCACCGTGGCGCGCTGACGCGTGGCTTGGCCGTTCACGGCGCGAGGGACTTTTGACGCTTGCGCTGTATGGCGCGGTCTTCCTGCTGCTGGGGCGGCTTGCGCGCCCGAAAGCATGGCTGCTTGACGTCTTCGGCGCGGCCATGAGCCTATGCTGCCTGCTGGCGCTCTGGCAGCTGGCGGGCGGAAACCCGCTTGGCCTGTACCCGAAGGGGCTGGCCTATTCTGATGCCGGAACCGCCTACAGCGGCGAATATCTCGGTACTATCGGCAATACAGACCTGCTGGCGGCTGTGATGTGCGTGGCCGTACCCGCATTTTTCTATGGCGCGTGGAAGCTCCGCCGCTGCTGGCTGCTTGTGCCGCTGACGCTGTGCGTGACTGTCAGCGTCAGGATGAATGTCTCCGCCGGACTGCTCGGTACTGCAGCCGGCCTTGTTCTGCCGCTTCCGCTGGCGCTGGACGAAAAAAAGCGCCGCGCAGCGACAATCATCATTGGAGGTGTCCTGCTTGCGGCGTTCCTCGCGGTATTCCTGCTTCCGGGACTGCCCGGAGTGCTCGGTGAAGCGCACGCGCTTCTGCATGGCCGCGCGGAGAACGATTTTGGCTCCGGCCGGATCTATATCTGGAAAAACGTCTGGCAGGCAGCAAAGGAGCGACCGCTGTTCGGCGGCGGCCCGGATACACTGTCCCGCCGTATTACGGCGTATTTTGAGCGGTACGACGAAGCCGGACACATTGTACGCCGTACTGGGATCGATACGGCGCACAACGAGTATCTGAATATCCTTGCAAATCAGGGCCTTTTCGCCCTGCTCTGCTGGCTGGGCGCGCTTGGCTGCTCCGCTGTCCGCTTTGTACGCAGGGCAGGGGAACGGCCCGCAGCTCTCATCTGCGGCAGCGCAGTGCTCGGGTACTGCGTGCAGGCGTTCTTCGGGATCTCCATGTGCCTGTCAACGCCGTTTTTCGTGATCGCATGGGCAATGCTCGAAACCCGGGAAAATTAAAATGACCGCGCTGGCGCTGCCAGCGCGGTTTCTGCATATCGTGGAAGCCCTACTGTGCGTAGCGGTAGCAGACCTCCGGATCCGGCGCGGCTTCGCCGCGCTTGAATTTCAGAAGATTCTCCACCGTGGCCGCTGCAATGTTGTTTAACGCCTCGCGGGTCAAAACCGCCTGATGAGACGTGACGATCACATTCGGCATGGCAATCAGCCGCACCAGCACATCGTCCTCAACAATGCTGTCCGAACGATCCTCGTAGAACAGGTCGCTCTCTTCCTCGTAAACGTCCAGACACGCAGCACCGATCCTGCGGCGCTTGAGGCCGTCAATGAGCGCCTCCGTGTCGATCAATGCCCCTCTGGAGGTATTCACGATCACGACCCCCGGCTTCATTCCGGCAATGGCAGACAAAGAATACGACGAGTATTTTGGATAGAAAAAGAGCTATCTGACTTCATTTGAAATCAGATAGCTCTTTTCTTGTGAATAATGAAATTCTGTTGCCAAATCGTTGCCACGAGGGGCATCAAGGCTCAAAAAGTCCAGTGTCTACGGGCTTTTTTCGACCTCTGAAATCATTCCCACTCGACAAATTCTCTTGTATAGGGAATATTTCTCCTGTTTCTACAAGCAAAACATTCGCAAATTTGTTAATATTTCACCTGTTATTTTCGACTGTTTATTTTCTTAGTATCAAAATAGTATCACAAAAAGCGGAGAAATGCAACTGCGCTTTTCTTTAAGGTCGTGAACCGCTATGCCCCTCTACTTTGATAGACACCAAGTGTTCGGATAAATTCATCCTGCAAATAATTCCCCTATAAGATAAATAAGTTCGCGGTGCAACGGATAATAGCCATAGAAGAACCATTTGCATTTTCGTCCTGGTTCTCCATTGTACAGCAACATAATCGGCAACGCAAATACCATTTGACATTGAAACCGATTGAAAAAAGTCATGAAAAATCCAAACGATTGCAATTCAAAGAGTTTGCCAGGCGCTACAATTGAACCTACAAAACAAACAAGACAAAAGATCAAGAAAGCGGCACATTGTTTGCCCTTTGTTTTTGCAAAGTACATTATCAGGCCAAGAATCACAAGTCCAATACCATAGTCTATGCTGTTAAACGATGGGAGCAAACTGTTCCACAATCCGTTTATAAGGAAAATGGTTCTTGTTGAGGGATTAGGCGAAATTGCCACACACACATGATGAAACACATCGAATAGAGAGAGCAACGTTGGAATCAAAGACAACATAAGGAAAAGGGCGGAAGATACTAAAATTTGAACATCTTTTTTCTTCCAGGCGTCAATTATCCGCTCGAATAAGACAGCATAGAGCGCAATGTAGAAAAATGTAAATATGATGTTTTCAGGGGTAAAATACGAAAACGTTTCCCCAATTAAAAAATTCATGACAGTTACAAAAAGTTCAACACACATACCAGCCAGATAAAGCCTGAGAATGAATTTCGGTTTATTTCTTGTGTGACGAATGCTTTGAACCAGCAGAAACAAGAATAGGGGAGCAGCAAGGCGACCAATTCTGCGTAAATATCCCTCATATTGAGCTACGATAGGGATTTCAAAAGCAAATGCGCCAATATGATCCAGCGTCATAATAACGAGTGCAATTACTTTAATCTGGAAAGCTGTTAATCCTTTTATTCGCTTCTCTGATAGCGTGAGTTCCACCACAATTATCCTCCATTTTCTATTTTCACACCGATTATAACACTAAAGGCACCCGCGGACAAGTACAAAGCAGGAGGGCGCTCCATGTAAAGCGCCCTCCTGCTGGTCATTACCTCGCCCCTCGGCTAAACTTCCGCTTTGCTTTCCGCTGCTCTTTCTCTGCCGCCTCCCGGCGCTTGGCCTCCGCCACGGCCCGCTCTACTTCTTCCGGGCCGAAAGCACGCTTGACCCGCTCGTAGTCCCTGACCTGCCCTTTTAGGCTGTCCCTCTCGGCACAGACCTCATGAATCCTGGCTGAAAGAGAGTTGTTCTTGCTGATTTCCCGGCTATAATCGGCCTGTAACCGCTCAAACTTGCTCTTGAGGTCAAGGTAGGCCCGGTAGACGGAGCGCAGTACCTTGACGATCTTCCCCCACAGGGGCTTGGCCTTTTTCTCCCGGTAGGACTTGGCGCTCTCCAACGGCCCCGGCTCTGGCAAGACTTCCTCCGGGTCTGCCGAAAACTCCGCCGCCAGCCGTTCCATGTTCTTTACCGCCGGGGCCAGCTCTTTCAACCGCTGTTCCTGCCCCGCCACCTCTTTCTGCTTCTTGGCCTTGACCTTATCCAGTTGGGCAATCTCCTTGGCCCTCTGCTCCTTTTTGAAGTCCAGCACAGACAGGTGTTTGTCGTGGGTGCCCTTGTCCTCCCACTCTATCCCGTGACGCTCCATCACGGCGGCAAGCTGTTCCTTTTCAGAGCGTACCCACTGGCCCCACTCTGTATCGCCCCTGGTGCCGCCCTTGAAGCCCTGAGCCGCTAACGCCTGTTTGAGTGATACCCTGGTGTCCAGGCCCCGCTTGCTGCCGGTGGTGAACGGCACAAAATCAATGTGCAGATGGGGTGTGGCCTCGTCCATGTGGAGGTGGGCGGAGAACACCCGGAGTTGGGGGTTGCGCTCCTGAAAGCCCCTCATGTACTCGTCCAGCACCGCCGCCGCAAGCTGGCCGTCCTCGCTGTCGGCGCTCATGTCGTCCTTGTTGCCCACTTGCAGAATGATTTCATGGAACGGTTTTTCCTGCTTGCTGGAACGAATTTTTTCGTAGTAGTTCTCAATCCTGCGGTCTGCCCTGGTCTGCTTGTCGTTGTACCGCTTGAGGGCCTCGTCAAACAGCTCATGGAAAACTGTCTTGATATTTTCGTGGCAGTAGGTTATATTCAAATGGGAGCGTTCCGGGTCGGTGTTCTTGGCGTTGAACTTTCTGCTGTTGTGGTTCACCGAGCCTTGCCCCACCATCGCGCTAATCGTCCTTTTCAAATCAACACTCCTTTCGCCGCACCAGCGGCGGCCTTTGTTACTTTCTGCGAAAGTAACGCAAAAGCACTTTTGACACTTCGTATCAAAAGCGCCTTTGCGCCCTGCGGGGCTACTTGTTGGAAAAAGAATATTTGCTACCTCTTCCGTGTCGGTCGTG
>OHFE01000766.1_pt1 | contig 10155 bp, 10 predicted proteins | sample 1567471 | NCBI WGS metagenome assembly OHFE01 (sample SAMEA3879513, study PRJEB24766) | human gut metagenome | biome: human-associated habitat; feature: feces | place: USA | collected 1985/1987 | reverse complement strand
CCGCCTGCACCCTGCCCGCGCAGCAGGGCATCCGGGCAGAGCGTCTGCCGGTCAATGCCAGCCGCAAGCTGCGCTGCACCCCGGCGGCGGTGGAACTGCTGCGCACCCGGGAAGGGTGTCTTGTGCGGCTGAGCATCGGCAACCGGCAGTTTGTGACCCTGAGCGGAAAGGCAGAGCTGGCGCAGCCGCTGCAGACAGAGTGGCTGATCGCTACGCCGAAAAAACCGGAGACAGTGCAGTACCAAAAACTGCTGGCGCTGCGCAGTTACAGTTGGATGACGCCGGAAACGCAGTACACAGCCTCCCTCAGCCTGCGCCGCTCCGGCGGTGAAAAGCTTGGGTAGCGCTTTGCAATCCGGGCCGAGTGTGGTACAATACAAGGAGCATTTTATAACAGGAAAGGGGCATTTGCATGGCCACGGAAGCAAAACTCCGGCAGCTGGCCGACAAGGGCTGCCCGGTCTACTATTTTTATTCCAGCGAGCGGTATCTGGTGCGGCAGGCAGTGGCGGCGGCGGTGCGGGTGTTGTCGGCAGACAGCGACGAAGACGCCACCATCCTGGACGGTGCCGCCCCGGAGCTGGAACAGCTTATCATGGCAGCGGGTACCATCTCCTTTTTCGGTACCCGGCGTGTGGTGGTGCTGCCGGAAATAGACCCCGCTGCCTACGGCAGCAAGGACTTGGACGAGCTGTGCAGTACTCTTGCCAGCTTGGAAAACGCCGTGGCAGTGCTGGGTAGCGTATTCCCGCTGGAGCGCAGCAAGCTCAAGCTGGGCAAGCAGGCGCAAAAGCTGCAAGCCCAGTGCAAGGCCATTGGCTACACGGAAGAACTGGCAAAGCCCCGCCCCTTTGAACTGAAAAATCTGATGATGGAGCGCGCAAAGGCGCAGGGCGCAACCCTGCCGGACGGCGCAGCCACCGCATTGCTGGAGCGCTGCGGCGAGGACCCCTTTCTGCTGGAAAACGAGGTGGATAAGCTCTGTGCCCTGTCCGGCTACCAGACTGTGAGCGCTTCCATGGTGGCAGAGATGGGCACAGTGAGCCTTGAAGCGGATGTGTTCGAGATGATCCGCATGATCACCGCCAAAAACGCCACCGGAGCCTGCAAAAAGCTGCAGACCCTGCTGCGGCTGCAGCAGGAGCCCATTGCCATTACAGCGGCCATGATCGGTAGCTATGTGGACCTGTACCGGGTAAAGCTTGGGGCGGCAAAGCGGAAAAATTACAGTGCGGTGCACAAGGATTTTGGCTATAAGGGCAGTGACTACCGGCTGAAGCGCTCGGCAGAAACTGCCGCCCACTACACCCTGCCCCAGCTGGAGGCCTGCTTGCAGGTGCTGCTGGAGCTGGACCAGAGCCTGAAAAGCCAGCCTGTGGCGGCGCAGACACTGCTGGAAACAGCCCTGTGCCGTCTGGCGCTGGCGGGGAGCGGAAGATGATGCAAAATGAGATGATCCATACCGACCGGGTGCTGATCGTGGAGGGCAAGTACGATGCCGTCCGTCTGGCGCACCTGACCGATGCCATGATCCTGCTGACGGATGGTTTTGGCATTTATAAAGACAAACAGCGCCAGCAGCTGTTCCGGGCGCTGGCGCAGAAAAACGGTTTGATCTTACTTACGGATTCGGACGCGGCAGGCTTCCGCATCCGCAACTACATCACCAACATGGTGGGTGCGCAGAACGTGGTGCAGGCTTATGTGCCCGCCATCCACGGCAAGGAAAAGCGCAAGGCGCAGCCCGGCAAGGAGGGCTTGCTGGGGGTAGAGGGCGTGGATGATGCCCTTGTGCGGCAGGCTCTGCTGGACGCCTTGGGTGCGGAAGGCAGTGCCGCGCCGGTGCGCCCGGCAGGGCGGCAGATCACCTATACTGATTTGTACGAGTGGGGGCTTTCCGGCAAGCCCGGCAGCGCCGAGCGCAAGGCTAGACTCTTGAATGCGCTGGGGCTGCCGCCGCGCCTTTCCAAAAAGGAACTGGTGGAGGCTTTTAACCGGCTATATACTTTTGAACAACTGGACGAGTTACAGTTGAAAATTTTGCAGGAGTGAAAACTAGCCGTTTTTGCCCCACGCCTGCCGCAGCAGTTCCAGCGCGTGGGTCTCCAGCCGGGAAACGTAGCTGCGGCTGATGCCCAGCAGCCCGGCGGTCTCCAGCTGGGTCAGGGGCGGCTGCCCGGCCAGCCCATACCGCAGCAGTAAGATTTGCCGCTCCCGGGCGGGCAGGGTGTCCAGCAGCTGCCGCAGCCGCCGGACATCCTCCTGCCGCTCACAGCTGTCCTCCATGCAAAAGCCGTCCTGTATCACGTCCGCTAAGGTCAGCGCCGAGTCCCCGTCTGCCTCCAAGGATTCTTGCAGGGAAACGGTCTGCCCGCTCTTGCGCTCCCGCCGGAACTGCATACGGATCTCGTTTTCAATGCAGCGGCTGGCATAAGTGGAAAACCGCGCCTTGCGTGTGGCATCAAAGGTATCTACCGCTTTCATCAGCCCGATGGTGCCGATGGAAACAAGATCCTCTTGATCACCCGGCAGGGCGTAATATTTTTTTACGATATGCGCCACCAGCCGCAGATTGTGGCGGATCAGCTTTTCCCGGGCGGCGGCATCTCCGGCGTGCAGGGCGCTGAAAGCGGCGGCCTCTTCCCGGGCTGTGAGCGGACGCGGAAAGCAGCCGCTTTCCAGATGGAGCGCCAGAAACAGAAATTTTGTGGCGAAAAATTGCAGTAAGGTCAGCAGCACACGATATCCCTCCCGGTACATAGTTGTTAGATTGTATGAGCCGGGGCGCGGATAGTTGCCGGAGAAGTCTTTTGTGCGCGGTATCTTTTCTGCAGGGAAAAAGCGTGGTATACTGAGGGGGATAACTCGTAATTTGTGGAGGGGAGCCTGATGAAAGAAAAGACTTGTCAAACTCGGTGCGGAACGATTCGGTATTGGGTAAGTGTGTCAAACCCGGATACAATTACTCTTGTTTTTCTGCCGGGATTGACTGCGGATCATCGATTGTTTGATAAGCAGATTCAGTATTTTGAGAGCAGATATAATGTTATCGTCTGGGATGCGCCGGCACAGGGTTCCTCATGGCCGTTTCGGTTTGATTTTGATCTGTTCGATAAGGCAAAATGGCTGAACGATATCTTAATCCGTGAAGAAATCACAAAGCCTGTCATTGTTGGGCAGTCCATGGGTGGATATGTGGGACAGGCTTATGCGCAACTTTACCCAGACAAAATGATGGGTTTTGTCTCCATTGACTCTGCACCGCTGCAACGAAGCTATGTGACGGCAGTTGAAATTTGGCTTTTGAAACGGATGGAACCGGTATATGCTCATTATCCGTGGAAATGGCTCCTGAAATCGGGGTCGGAAGGCGTTGCTACGTCTGATTACGGTAGAAACCTCATGCGTGAAATGATGCTAACTTATGACGGAAACCAGAAACGCTATGCACAAATTGCCGGACATGGTTTTCGTATTTTGGCAGCGGCCATAGAAAAGAATCTGCCGTATGAGATCAAATGTCCGGCGTTGCTGATATGCGGCACACAAGATCACGCAGGTTCGTGTATACGGTACAACAAAGCATGGCATCGCAATACGAAAATCCCATTGACGTGGATCGAAGGAGCAGGGCATAATTCCAATACAGACAAACCCGAACAGGTGAATCGGCTGATAGATGAATTTGCTGCAAATATTTTATAACAGGAAACTTAGCAATTCAACTTTTTAATACAGCAGCAACAGCGTTGAATTGTGTATCGCAAATATGCTGTTTGAATGTTGCACTAATTTCTTGACTTGTGATTAGAAAAGTTCACCGCAAAACACACTTCGGGAGGTGCGAGGAATGAACTTCTGGAAAAAGCTGTTTGCCGGCATGGGCTTTGTGTGCGGCTTTCTGGTCTTTGAAACCATGTCGCTGGCGTACCACAACTCCGGCCGCCGTCATAAAAACCACAAGGGGCGCTACCGGCGCAACAGTTTTTGGGATACGCTTACCCGGTACATGATCTTTGCGTGGATCTACGATGGTGTGAAGAAAAGCCGGGAACAGGTGGGCAAGCGGTACTACCGCCGCACCGGGAACGAGTTCCGACCGTCCTACGATTCCGGCACAAGAAGCAATCCCTCTGAATCTGCAAAAGCCGCCCTGAAAACCGCAGATGCAGCACAGTCCAAAAAGCAGCGGCCGTCTCCGTCTGCGCCGAAAACGACAGCAAAGAGCGCATCGGCACCCACGGCAGATAGGCTGAAAGTCCCTGCTGCGGAGGCAAAGCCGCCCCGTGAAACAACGGTGAAACCTGCCCCTGCGGCAGAAAAGCCTGTGCCGGATACCGAAAACCTATCTGCCCCGGAGCCAAAAACACCGCAGGAGGTGGAGACGGAGCGTCAGCAGATGCTTGCCCGGCTGCGCACCGAGCTGCGGGAGCAGGTCTGTGCCATTCATGCAGACGTGACCCTGCCGCCCGACAGGGAGCAAGGGAGCGAGGCGGCAGAGCAGCAGCTGCACATTCTGCTGTACCAGACCGATGTACCGGAGGCGGAGCTGGACGCCGCCCTGTCCGACCTGCGTGCCCAGCGCAGGCGGGAAAAAGCCCAGTATCAGGGCGCACCCTTTGCGGATGTGTTTCAGGTAGAGCTGATTTTATCGGAGGAGGACAGCGACCGGGCCTGCATCGTGGATGTAGGGGACACCGGCATGAGCTATGTGATTCCGTGGAGCAGCATCCCGCAGGAGCTTCAGCAGCCGCTGCGCCGCTATGTGGCACAGGCGGACGGAAAGCTCTGCGGCTATTGCAAAGAGGAACTCTGCAACACCGAAAACGGACGAATGATCGTGGAGCTGTATCTGGGCAAACAGGAACATCACGTTTCGAGGATATTGTATTGAAGTAGCTGCACAACCGCAGCTATTGGGGTGAAAATAAGGCGGAAGCCCCAATTGCTCCAGCCAATGTCAGAGTTTCTTAATTGTTCATCAAAAATACGTTGGTACGTTTTACACTGTGACGATTCAAAAAACAGAGGAGAAATGTTTTACTATGATCTACAAAAAGCAATACGGTCAACCGTTTGATACCGAAAGTGTAGTGGGTTCTTTTTTGCCCATGATGGAAACGATACCCTATCTGACCAAGGAGCCGGATGGTTTCTCCTATGCCATGGAGCCGCAGGATGTTCTGTATGGTCTTGGCGAGAACGTCCGTGGTATCAACAAGCGCGGGTGGGTGTACGAAAGCAAATGCTCCGATGACGGCAACCATACCGAGGGCAAATCCTCGCTGTACGGTGCTTATAATTTTATGATCGTGTCCGGCAAGGATACATTTGGCTTTTTTATCGACTACCCGGGCAAGGTCACCTTTGACTGCGGCTACACCGACCTGGATACCTTACGCATCACGGTGGCCGAGGAAAATTACGATTTCTACATCATTGAGGGCGAAAGCCTGACCGATATTGTGCACCAGTTCCGCCAGTTGGTGGGACGCAGTTATATTCCGCCCAAATGGGCTTTTGGCAACGCCCAGAGCCGCTGGAGCTACATGAACGAGGACGAGGTCCGCGAGGTGGTGGCAAATTACCGTGCCAATAATATGCCGCTGGACGCTGTGGTTTTGGATATTGATTACATGGAGCATTACAAGGACTTTACGGTGGATGCGCAGCGCTTCCCGCGTTTTGCAGACTTTGCCGCCGAGATGAAAGCGCAGGGCATCCATCTTGTCCCCATCATCGATGCAGCAGTCAAGGTCGAAGAGGGATATGATGTGTACGAGGAGGGCGTGAAAAACGGCTACTTCTGCACGAATCAGGATGGCACCCCCTTTGTAGCCGGTGTGTGGCCGGGACGGGTACACTTCCCCGATATGCTCAACCCGGAAGCCCGTGCTTGGTTTGGCAGTCAATATAAAGTTCTGCTGGATCAGGGGATCGAGGGCTTCTGGAACGATATGAACGAGCCTGCTATCTTCTACGCAGAGGAAAGACTGAAAAAGACCTTTGCTAAAATTGAGGAATATAACAAGCAAAACCTGGATATTTCCAGCTTTGCTGCTTTTACCGGCATGGTGGCAGAGCTTTCCAACAACGAAAACGATTATAAGCTGTTCTACCACAACACCAAACAGGGGCGTATGCGGCACGACAAGGTACATAATCTTTTTGGTTATAACATGACCCGTGCTGCAGGCGAGGCTTTTGAGCGGCTGGAGCCGGACAAGCGCATTTTGATGTACTCCCGTTCTGCCTGCATCGGGATGCACCGGTATGGCGGCATCTGGACTGGCGACAACCATTCTTGGTGGAGCCACATTCTGCTTGCGCTGCACATGATGCCCTCCCTGAATATGTGCGGCTTCCTGTACGAAGGCCCCGACATTGGCGGCTTTGGCAGCAATACCACGGAGGATCTGGTGCTGCGCTGGTACGGCATGGGCATCTTCTCTCCGCTGCTGCGGAACCACTCTGCCAACGGCACCCGCCGGCAGGAACCCTACCGCTTTAAGAACAAGGCCGCCTTTGCCGGTATTTTACAACTGCGCTACCTGCTGCTGCCCTACATTTACAGCGAGTACATGAAAGCTGCTCTGCACGACGGCATGTACTGTATGCCGTTGGCGTTCGCCTTCCCGGAGGACGACTTTGCCCGCCGGGTGGAGGATGAGGTGATGATCGGTGAAAGCCTGTTGATCGCCCCGGTATATGAGCAAAATGCCCGAGGTCGTTATGTTTATCTGCCGGAGGAGATGCTGCAGGTGCGGGTAAAGTACAGCGAAAGCAACTGCATCGAAACCAGCGTGCTGCCAGCAGGCCATCATTACATTCCGGTGGAGCTGGATGAAGTGGTGTTCTTTATGCGCAAGGGACACCTTCTGCCCCTTGCCAAGGGCGGCAAAAAGATCCAGAGCGTTGCCGATGTGGATTTTGCAGATCTGCGCCTGCTTGCCTATGCTCCCGATGGTGCATCCTATGAATACTATACCGATGACGGCGAGACAAAGGATTATGATAAGCCGGAACATTTTGTGCATATCACGCTGGATGCGGATGGAAACGCAAAGAGCGATCGTGCTACGGTCAAAGTAGAAGGGTAATCGTCAGTCATTACGCAGTTCCTACAGAGTGACAGCGTTTCAGCTTGAAATGCTGCCACTCTTTTTTGTTGTCTATATCACAGATAAAATAGCCACTCTATCTGGGAATCCGGGAAGAATGAGATGACAAAAAATGCTGAAAGAGATGTTTATAGGACAGCTCTTTCAGTAAAATGACCTCAGAAGAAGCAAAACCCACTTCGGATGGAGGAAAACACAATGGCAAACGGTGATTACGGCTATTTCGGCAAAGGTGACACGGGCTATGCCCAGTACATGACGGCTTTCAACCGCAACTTCGGCGGCTCGTCCGGCGGCGGTGGCGGTGGGAACCACAACAATGGCGGCGGTGGCGGGGGAGATGGCAGCGGCTGCGGCTGCCTCATCGCCATTGCGGTGGTGGTCGTGCTGGTGCTCCTCGGCATGGGGAACTGAGGGCATTTCCATAGCACAAGGCTGTCTTACGTGACCCGGTCACAGAAAGCATAACTAGGAAATGTTATCATATAGTCACAGGAAACACCAACAACATTCCGATGGAGGATTTGAATATGAAGGCAAAGTTTTATATCTGTGAGCACTGTGGCAACCTGGTCACCACCATCCACAACGCAGGCGTCCCGCTGGTCTGCTGCGGCGAAAAGATGAAGGAACTGCTCCCCAACACCGTGGAAGCCAGCGGCGAAAAGCATCTGCCGGTGGCAGAGCTTTCCGGCAGCACCCTCACGGTTACGGTGGGTGCAGTGGAGCATCCCATGGTGGATGTGCACCACATCCAGTGGCTCTTTGTGGAGACGGAAAACGGCGGACAGCTCCGCTACCTCGCCCCCGGGCAGGCACCCAAGGCGGTGTTTGAGCTGGGCAGCGAAAAGCCGGTGGCGGTCTACGCTTACTGCAACCTGCATGGTCTGTGGATGACGAAGCTGTAAGAAATAAACGGGCTCCTGCCAGTGGTTAAACGCTTGCAGGAGCCTGTTTTGCGTGTAGACGCTTTTCCGTGGAAAGGAAGCATGACACCGTTATAATGGTTGTATGGACAGCAAAATAAGCGCAGCCCTTGCACCGCCCCATCGGATGTGATAGGATGAAGAAAACCGTGTAAGGGAGGAACCACCATGCCTTTTTTGATGATCCGCAACGACATCACCAAGGTGGCAGCGGATGCCATTGTCAACCCGGCCAACCGGAACCTTTTGCAGGGCAGCGGCACCAGCTGTGCTATCTATCAGGCGGCAGGGGAGCAGGAGCTGGCCGCGGCCTGTGAAGCCATCGGGCACTGCGATTTGGGAAAGGCGGTGTGTACCCCGGCATTCGGGCTGCCTGCAAAGTATATCTTCCATGCAGTCTGTCCGGCGTGGCACGGCGGATTTTTTGGCGAGGCAAAACAATTGGCCGGTGCATACCATTCTGCGCTGGAACTAGCCGCAGAATACCACTGCGAGAGCGTGGCTTTTCCGCTGCTGTCCAGCGGAAACTATGGCTACCCCAAGGAGCAGGCCTTCCGCATTGCGGTGGACACCATCACGCAGTACGTTATGGAGCACGACCTGACCGTGTATCTGGTGCTTTACGACCGGCACTCGTTGGCGGTGAGCCGCAAGCTGTTCACCTCGGTGGAGGAGTACATCGACGACCACTATGTAGCGCAGAACGATGAAAGCTACCAGTTTGACCGTCGGCGCAGGTTGGAGGAAGCAGCCGCACCGATGCTGGAAGCGGCTGCACCGCCTCCGCCTGCCGCCCCCATGGCAGCCCGCAGTCTGGAACACCTGATGGACAATCTTGGCGAGAGCTTCACCACCCGGCTGCTGCGGCTCATTGATGAGCGGGGGCTGAAGGATTCCACCGTGTACAAGCAGTCCAACATCTCCCGGCAGCATTTCTCCAAAATTCAGTGCAACCGGGACTACAACCCCAAAAAGAAGACTGTGCTTGCCTTTGCGGTGGGGCTGCACCTGTCGGAGGATGAGACCATCGACCTGCTTAAAAGCGCAGGCTATGCCTTCTCCGATGGCTCCAAGCGGGATTGGATCGTGCGGTACTGTCTGGAACAGAAAATTTATAATATCAATCAGGTCAATACCCTTTTGTTTGAATACGATCAGGAACAGCTGGGTGCGTGATTTGTCGCCTGCCCGTTGACCTTTTGCCCTCCGGTTTGTGGTATCCTCTTGGCAGAAAGACAGAACACCACAAAAAACGGAGGGCATTTGTTATGAAGAAAAATCTTACCGAGCTTGTTTTTATCCTCGACCGCAGCGGCTCCATGGGTGGGCTGGAACCGGACACCATCGGCGGGTTCAATGCCATGCTGACCCGGCAGAAGGAACAGGAAGGCGAAGCCAACGTGACCACCATCCTGTTCGACCATGAGGTGCAGCTGCTGCACGACCGTTTTCCGCTGAAGGCTGTTGCGCCGCTGACCGAAAAGGACTATTACGTCCGTGGCTGCACGGCCCTGCTGGATGCCATTGGTTACGGCGTGGAGAAGATGGTGAATATCCAGCGCCATCTGCCGGAGGACGAGCGTGCCGAAAAGGTCATCTTTGTCATCACCACCGATGGACTGGAAAACGCCAGCAAGCGGTTCAGTTATGAGAAGATCCGCCGGATGATCGAGCGGGAAAAAGAACGGTACGGCTGGGAATTTCTGTTCCTCGGAGCCAACATGGACGCCGTGCAGGAGGCTGCCCGCTTCGGCATCTCGTCCGACCGGGCTGTGCGGTTTGAGAATGACGCACAGGGCGTGGCGGTCAACTACCACATTGTCAGCGAGACGGTTTCCCGGATGCGGGAGGCACCCTGCTGCGCGTCTATCGGTGCGGAGTGGAAAGAGCAGATCGAAGCTGATTTCCAGAAGCGGCATCATAGGTAAGGGAGGAAACAGCCATGTTAGGAGCAATCTTGGGTGACATCGTGGGCAGTCCCTATGAATTTGACCACAACAATTACAAGCACAAGGATTTTCCGCTGCTGAGCGAGAAATCGCACTTCACCGATGATACCGTCATGACCGCTGCGGTGGCAGTTGGTCTGATTGACGGAAAGGGTCTGC
>OHFE01000764.1_pt1 | contig 10175 bp, 8 predicted proteins | sample 1567471 | NCBI WGS metagenome assembly OHFE01 (sample SAMEA3879513, study PRJEB24766) | human gut metagenome | biome: human-associated habitat; feature: feces | place: USA | collected 1985/1987 | reverse complement strand
CTATGCAAAAAAGACACCGCACAGCTGTGCGGTGTCTTTTTTTGTTGATGGAGCCTTATTGTGGGAATGGCGGGCGCGGCAGCAGTGCGGTGCTGTCTGCGGCCCTGTAAAAGTTACAGTTCCAGCTTGCCGGAGAACTTATTGATGACGTAGTAGGCTGCGCCTTCCTCGGGCTTGACATACACCTTGCAGGACTGTACGCCGACCTTGTGGGTGGTGCGGTAGTCTGCCTTGGCACGGTCAATGATGTCGGTGATGTTGTACTGCTCACCGCCCATCTCTACATACAGCTCGGGTGCCAGCGGCGGGCGGCCGCGGCGGGCGGGAGCCTTGGTGGATTTGCGGGTCTTGCCCTCGGCAGCCGGAGCATCGGCTGCGGGAGTAGAAACTTTCTTTTCAGGCATGATGCATAACCTTCCTTCTGTATTTGATCTGGTGCAGCGGGGCTGCACCGGCGGGCTCCAATGATCTATCGTAAGGCAGAAGCAGTGCAAAAAGCACAGACCCGGCTGCCCCATACGAACCGGTACGAAACTATTTGCGTAAAGAAGTTGAACCTATAATTATATAATATGTTTTTGAAATTCATTTGTAAAGCTTTTTTTGCAAAAAACATTGTAAAATCGGTAAGAAACGGCGGAATAAATGACCAATGCAGCCTTCCGGTGCTTTTTCCCGGGCAGAGTACGACTTTTCGGCAAAACGAACGGCCATTCCCGGGAAAGCCTGGCCACAAATGCGGCGGGCAAAAACGACCTTCTGCGGGGGCAGAATAAGGCGGAACGGAACTGTCGGCACGCGCAGGGGACGCAGCAGATAAAAAGCAGAAGCTGCCGCACCGTATTTTTGTGCGGCAGCTTCTGCTTTTCGGTTTTGATATGTACCCCCAATACTGGGTGTCCAGTATTGGGGGTACATATCATTTTTGCTTATTTCTCAGTCTGTACTCAGAACAGCATTTCCGGTGCTTTCAATTTGTTTAGCAATCATGCTTTCCAGTTCCTGCGTGATCGTTGCACAGTTTGCAACACGGTAATTCCAGAAATAAGAAACACCTTCGCACTCTTCCACGGACAAATCGCTGTTGACCAAAAGCAAGCTTTCTGGTGTCACGTTCAGCTTTTCGCACAGAGAAGCATATTTTCCATAATCAATGCTTCGACTGGATGATTTGGCTTCTACCCAGAAAAATTTTCCATTGATGGAGAACACAACATCCAGCTCATGCGTGCTCCCTACGGATGCCGTTTCTGAAAGAACCACATTGGAGCAAACCGAAACTTCTGCGCCCTGCTCCTCCTGATAGTGGTTCAGGATCTGCTGAACCTGATGCTCTACAAAAAGTTCCAGCCACTTTCCGCTCAAAAAATGCCGGACGGTTTCATTTTGCGCAAGTTCATAGACGATATTCTGCGGATAAATCACAATGGCTGCAAAGAGTCCCATTTTGTCCCACGTCTGAGCAATCTCTGAAAGTGTGGCAAACGATTTTTTGGACGTGCCCTTTGGGATACGGAACGAAAAAGAACCGTCGCTCTGCATATGTGTTCGGATAAACTGCAAGAAATCCACCACCACCGGGTCGCAAAGAGCCTCGCCTGTTTTCCATGCCATCCGCTGAACAGCAATCGGTGGGAGTTTTTCCGGCACGACCTGTTGAACGATTTTATACCCACAGCGTTCCAGATGCTCCAATGCGGTCAAAGGCTTCTGGATTTTTGCTTTGACTTCGGGCTTTTCTGCTCCGGATGTGTTCTCGGCCAGATAGTTGAACTTCCATCCGTATTCCCAAGCAGGCGAACGGGTCAGTACTCCGAGCGCATGAAATCCGCTGTCATGCTCCTCCATCGGAAATGTGAACTTGTTCTTATGAACATTGATTTGGAGCGTTTTGTTTTTCAGTGCTTTCTGATAAGCGTCAAGAAAAAATTCCTTTCCCTTATACGTCAGCTCACTGGAATTATTTGCAGAAAGACCAGCATTTTTTGCCAAAGAGAGAAGCAGACAGGTCGCTTTGGGCAGCTCAAGGATATGCTCCATCTGTGCACCGTCCGGAATATTTGCATTATCGGACTGCGACGATTCGTCTGCCGGAATCTCCTTTGCTGGTGCAGAAACCTCGGGTGTCTTTTTTGAAGCAGTCTCAGACTTTCCAGACTTGGGCAAGGGCTTTGGCTCCGTGTAAACTTCCGCAATGAATGATTCATAGGAATCGATGCACGGAAGTTTTCCAGCCGCTGCAAGTCCTACATAGATTGCAGCCGCCCGCGAGGAATCGCCATAATACTTTTTAGAATCCGCTGCGGCAGCAATATCAGAAAAGGCATTATATCTGCTTAGCTGCGCAGCCTTTTCCGGGAACTGCTTCAACGCACGGCAGTAGAGCCACTCAAAAAATGAATCCGGGTGCGGCTCTATCGGATACTCACTTCCTTCCAAAGAGTAGCGCAGCAACTTTCCATTGGTTCGCAGTCGAGTGTCCTTATGGACTTTGGATGGCGCACAGGTCAGAAGGTCAGCGAATGGCCCACCATGTTCAAATACCTTGGCGGCTTCAAAAACCGTGCTGATGGGCACATCCTGCGCAACAGAATCCAGACGCAGCAGAAGCCGCAGAGAAGAAACAGCCTCACCCTCCGGCTGAACGGATGCAGAGCTGACTTCCAGAATGGAAACATCCGGGTCTGTTGTATGGACGGCATCATGGACGGCACGGATATTCTGCCGCTTGCTACCTTTTATCCACGTGAATGTCACCGGCTGTTCTTTGCAATAGGGGTAGCCGGATATGGGAAAACAAATGGTTCGTGTAGCCATGAACACCTCCAGCTTTTTAGGACAAACAGGTTTATATAAATCAAGTATAGCACAATTCCGGATGTGCTGCATAGCACTATTTTCTGCTTCCGGGAATCTATCTGTGCAAAAAGTGCCGATACCACAGGCATCGGCACTCAGATTAAAAAAGCATTTTGCAAAAATGCGCAGCCTGCATCCACCGGATGCAGAACACAAGGGGTTTGGGCACAGCCCAACAAGCATTTTGAATTTGGATTTTGAAAAATCTGATTCAAAAATCGCAAGTTGGTACCAAGTTGCACTGCTTGCGACGTAGATGTTTCCGTTAACTACTGCGCCAGAAGTTTTTAAATCACTTCAGCTTTGCGAGGATATCGTCTGCGCTCACGCCGCTCGCCAGCAGTTTTTTCAGCACATCCTCGGCTTCAGCTTTCTTTGCGGATTCCGCTGCTTTAGTTTCAGCTTTGACCTTTTTAGCTTCGATTCTGGCGATTTCCTTGTCGATAGATTTCAGCTCTGCCTTCTTGGTTTTCAGGTCGGCTTTCAGCGCATCGATATTCGCAGTGATGGATGCAATTTCGGCGGCAGCGGCTTCCTTTGCGGCCTGCTTTTCGGCAATCTGTGCAGCAAAGTCAACGGTTGCTTTTACGGTCTTGGTCTTGTTCTTGCTTCCTTTGGGACGGGGCATAAGGGACACCTCCAATGTTTTTTGATGGCTTCAGTATAACACTCGTTTTTTATGTTCGCAAGAGGTGCATTTTGTAGAATAAAAATATATCTATGAGTGAAGCAATAAATCGATTTTGGAATATGCACCGGCGTGGGTTGCCAACTTGTTGGGATGTATCTCCCGCTGGTCGTAGAACTGTTCAAAGCGTTTGGCAACGGCATCTTTTACAGTCGTGATGAAGTTCACCTCACTATGATGTTACAGAAATCCGTGCAGCTATGCATACGCATCTGCGTATGATGCAAAAGTATTTTATGATACAGAGAATGTGCAGCCGCGTAATGGCAAAGAATATATTTAATAAAAAAGTATCCTCCATAGTGATAATGGAGGATACCAATCTTTCGACATCGTTGTTTGAATTCTTCTCTTATTTTATCATGGTTATATCTGGGAATCAATAGAAATCCTTACAAATGCATCCCGCCTGACCTTAGAAAAAAACTCGCAGAAGCTAAAAGTTTTTTGCACATTGCCCAGTTCTGCATGAAAAATCCAGCAAAAAACGAAGGTGGACAGAATAAGTGGTCAGAAGGGTGTCCAAGACGCAGGAGGAAACAGAAATGGCACGACGGGGAGAAAACATTCACAAACGCAGGGATGGCCGGTGGGAAGGCCGCTACATCAAAGCGCGTACACCGGAGGGGAAAATCCAGTGGGGCTACGTCTATGGCACGGTCTATGCTGAGGTCAAACGTGTGCTGATTCAAAAGAAAGCAGAGGCAGGCTTCTACAATCTAAAGAGAACCGACCTGGCCTTTGAAGCACTGGCTGAGGTATGGCTGCACTCCCAGCGGAATGCAGTAAAAGAATCCACCTATGCGCATTACTCGTACACGCTGCACAAATATCTTCTTCCGGTTTTGAGTAAAGTGCCAGTCGCATCCCTTGAGGAAAGCTTTCTGGAACAGGCTATGCAGCAGATCATTGCGCCGATAGATGCCGCACACAAGCCGCTGGGGAACTCCTCTGCCCGGGAATGCCTCTCGATGCTGCGCCGTATCTGCAAATATGCCGCGCACTTGCGCCTGATCCGTCCGATGGAGCTAGAAGTAGCGCTGCCAAAAGCCATCGACAAAATTTCTGTGCCTCTCTCCCCGGCAGAGCAGCAGCGGCTTTATCGGTATGTACAGGAGGACCCCACGCCCCGCAAAATTGGCTTATTATTAGGGGTGGAATTGGGGCTGCGTATTGGCGAGATCTGCGGCTTACAGTGGGGCGATTTCGACCTGAAACTCGGAACGCTGAAAATCAACCGGACGGTCTGTCGAATTTCCTGTGGAAACGGTCATACAAAGGTAGTCATTCAAACGCCCAAGACCCGCACCTCCCGCCGGGAAATTCCAATCCCAAAGCAGCTGCTTATTATGCTGAAAAAGCTGCGCGGATGTGTCAGCAATGCTGCATGGTTTCTGTCCGGCAACGAGTCCAAGCCCACCGAGCCCCGTTGCTACCGAAAAAGCATCAAATCATATCTGAAACAGGCAACTGTCCGGCAGGTACGTCCGCACGCGCTGCGCCATACCTTTGCAACGACCTGTCTGCAGGCGGGGTGCGATGTAAAGACCCTCAGCGAATTGTTAGGACACGCTAACGCCAACATCACCTTGCAGCGCTATGTGCACTCTGACCTGACCCGAAAGCGCCGGGAGATGAACCGAATTTTCTCCCATCAGGTGTCCATGAGGGGCAGGAACACGCTAAATATGACGTAATAGTGCATGATTTCTTTCCCGTTCCTCCATTATCACTGTAGAGGATACCCCTTTATGCGGGAAGGGGTGAACAAGGTGGCATTGCGCCTGTTTGAACACAACGAAAAAGCATATCATGCGGCAGTCCGGATGATGGACCAGTATGGCAAGGCTGCCATTGTTCATCCCACCGGCACCGGAAAGAGCTACATTGCGTTCAAGCTGATCGAGGACAACCCAGAGAAGGTCGTAATCTGGCTTTCTCCCAGTGAATATATCTTTAAGACCCAGCTGGAGAGCCTGAAAAGGAACGACCCAGATTTTCCGCTGGCAAACGTTCACTTTTATACCTATGCCAAACTGATGTGTTGCACGCAGGCGCAGCTGGATGAAATAGCAGCGCAGAAGCCTGCCTATATTATACTCGATGAATTCCACCGTGTCGGTGCTGAATGTTGGGGCGAAAGCACGGTGGCTTTATTAAAGTTATGCCCGGATGCAAAGCTTCTGGGGCTGACGGCAACAAACATCCGATATCTGGATAATAACCGCGATATGGCCGAAGAGCTTTTCGATAGCCGTGTTGCGAGCAACATGACCCTTGGCGAAGCAGTCGTCAGGGGTATTTTGCCTGCCCCGAAATATGTGACCACGGTCTACCAGTACCAGAAAGCACTTGCGAAGTATCAGGCGCGGGTGGATAACCTGCGGGCACCGGGCATTCAGGATGTGAATCAGAAATATCTGGACGCGCTGCGCCGCGCACTGGAGCAGGCAGACGGGCTGGACAGGGTCTTTGCCCATCATATTACAAACAAATCTGGAAAATACATCGTGTTCTGCGCCAACAAAGAGCACATGGACGAGATGGTATCCCACGTGCCGGAGTGGTTCGCCGGGGTTAACCCAGACGTTGTGGTATACGAAGCTTACTCGGATGATCCGAACACGGACAAGGCTTTTGCGGACTTCAAAACGGACACAAGCAACCGGCTGAAGCTGCTGTTCTGCATCGATATGCTCAACGAGGGTGTCCATGTGGAAGGTATTTCGGGCGTCATTTTGTTCCGGCCTACCATCTCGCCCATCATCTACAAGCAGCAGATCGGACGCGCCCTGACCGCTGGGGATAATACGACACCACTTATCCTAGATGTTGTCAACAACTTTGAAGGTCTGACCAGTATTTCCGGCCTGCAAAGCGAGATGCAGGAAGCAGTCCATCGTCTGTATGCCAACGGCGAGGGCGATAAGATCGTGACCGAACGGTTCGAGGTCATCGAGCAGGTGCATGACTGTCGGGTGCTGTTCGAGCAGCTGCAGGCAAGCCTTTCTTCTAGCTGGGAGCACTATTTCTCCGAAGCAAGCATCTACTATGCGGAGCACGGCAATTTGGACGTCCCGAAACTGTATACGACGCCCGGTGGTCTGAGCCTTGGGGTGTGGCTGGTCACCCAGCGCCGTGTGCGCGAGGGACAGATCCAAGGCAATCTGACCGAGCAGCAGATCGCGCGGCTAGACAGCATCGGCATGGTCTGGGGCAACCGGAAGGAAATTGCGTGGCAGCATGGATTTGAGGTCGCAAAGAAATACCATGACACCTACGGAAACCTGATGGTGCCCGGAAAATATGTAGACCCAGACGGCTACCCACTGGGACAGTGGATCATCAAGACCCGGCAGCAAAAGCTGAACGGCCGACTGAAGGAAGAACGCATCGCACAGCTTGATGAGATCGGCATGGTGTGGAACATTTTCGATGCCAAGTGGGAAAAGGCTTATGCGCTGGCTGCGGCTTATTATGAGGAAAACGGCAACCTGAATATCCCGCGTTCCTATGTGACAGCGGCTGGTGAGCGGCTGGGACAGTGGGTCGCAAGCCAGCAATGGGCATACCCGAAGGGAAAGCTGACAGACGAACAGGTCGAACGGCTCAACAGAATCGGAATGTACTGGGGCAACCGCAATGACCGCCAGTGGAACGAAGGGTATCAGGAAGCGAAGCGCTACTTTGATGCCCACGGCGACCTGAACGTCCCTGCCGATTATGTATCACCGGGCGGTTACAACCTCGGAAATTGGGTCAAGCGGCAGCGGTATACCCGCCAGAATCCTGAAAAAAGCTGCGCTGTTCTGACAGAGGAACGTATTGCAAAGCTGAATGAGATCGGGATGCGGTGGGAGAAAGCGGATTCGAGGCCGCGCCGGTTAGAACTGGCACAAGAATCTAAGAGGAAAAGTGAAAATCTGAATGTTTCGGCTAACCACAAAACGGGGGAAGATATCGGTTTGTGTAGTTAATAGCTCGACCCAAAACAGTTGCTGTAATCTGGGTCGTAAAAAGAAAGTCTAAAGGAGTTATTGGAGAGGATTATGTCAAAGTTTCAGCATGATGTAATGTTGCGGATCGTAAAGATCTTGAATGTTCTGATGATCGAGCTGCCGTTTGCGGCTTGCTGGTTCCTGTACTACTCGCACCAGACCTATGCAAATCTGGCATGGGAGGGTCATTTTGCGATTTTAGGCCTGTTTTTTATCCTGTACATTGCACTCGGTAAAATCTACGATGCGTTCTGGATGTCGATGCAGCGGGTCTCGGAACTGGTGTATGGCCAGATTCTTGGCGCTATGGCAACCGATGGTATTTTGTACATCGTGATTTGCCTGATGTCGGCAAAGTTCTGCAATCTGCTGCCGGGCATTGCGGCTATTGCCGGGCAGCTGGTGATGGCTGCGATCTGGGCATCTTGTGCACATAAATGGTACTACAAGACCTTCCCGCCGCAGAAGACAGCAGTTGTCTACGATGTGCGACACGGTATGGAAAAGCTCATCAACGAGTATGGCCTGAGCCAGAAATACGATGTGCAGGTCACCTTGAGCGTGTCGGAGTGCTTGGCAGATTTGAGCATTCTGGATGGCATGGAGACTGTTTTTGTCAGCGGCGTCCACAGCCATGAGCGAAATATTATCCTGAAGCACTGCGTAGGGAAGGGCATCAATATGTTCGTCATCCCCCGCGTTGGCGATGTTATCATGAGCGGTGCTTGGCCGATGCATATGTTTCATCTGCCGATGCTGCGCGTCGGTCGCTACATGGCAAGCCCGGAGTTCTTGTTCATCAAGCGCGCGATGGACATTGTGATCTCACTGCTGGCACTGATCATCTTGAGCCCGCTGCTCCTGATCACAGCCATTGCAGTCAAGTCCGATGGTGGCCCCGCCTTCTATAAGCAGGTGCGTCTGACCAAGGACGGCAAGCAGTTTGAGATTTTGAAGTTCCGCTCCATGCGCGTGGATGCAGAAAAGGATGGCGTGGCACGTCTCTCCACCGGCGACAAGGATGACCGTATTACAAAGGTCGGTCACATTATCCGCGCCTGCCGCCTGGACGAGCTGCCTCAGTTGCTGAACATCCTGAAGGGTGATTTGTCTGTTGTGGGCCCACGTCCGGAGCGCCCGGAGATTGCCGCACAGTACTGCGAGGAGATGCCGGAGTTTGCGCTGCGCCTGCAGGCAAAGGCTGGTCTGACTGGTTATGCACAGGTATATGGCAAATATAATACCACCCCCTACGATAAGCTGCAAATGGATTTGATGTACATTGCACATCCCAGCCTGATCGAGGATTTGAAAATCATGCTGGCAACCGTCAAAATCCTGTTCATGCCGGAGAGCACTGAAGGCGTGGCAGAAGGTGCGACTACGGCGATGGGGCAGGAGCAGTGTGAGGAGACTGGAAAATGAAAGTTGCGGTAGTATCAATTGGTAGTTTTGATACACAATACTCGGATTATCACATTATGCGTGATATTATCCTCGGCCTTCTGGAGAGAGGACATGAGGTAAATCTAATTCAGAAACAGTATTTTGATACGCCTCAGTATCCGCAGCAATTTGAAAAGTACTTGAAAGGTCAACTTCAAGTTCAAAATATTCGTTTTGAAAAGAAGGCAAAAGCTGATTTAAAGGCTCGTTATCTGGCAGATTTGTCTTATTACAAACAAGCTTGTACGCTAATGAAAAAAGACAAGCCGGATAAGATCTTTCTTCAGTCTAATAACACGGCTTTTTTTACAGTGTTCTACGCAAAGCACATTTTAAGGTGCCCGATTCTCTATAACGAGCAGGACATCTTTCCGGAAAATGCCTACTTTGCTGGAATTCTTTCAGAAAGCAGCATGGTTTATAAGGTGGCTCATGCACTGCAAAAATATGCTTACAAAAATGCAACAGCGCTTAGTACGATTTCCGACGATATGAAGTCTACTATCGTTACTCGGTATGGCATTTCGGAGGATAAGGTGCAGGTGATTTACAACTGGGGGCATGAGGAATTGAAAGCCCACAGTGATGAAGAAAACGTTTTCCTGAAAAAATATCCGAAGAAGTCTGGAGAGTTCCGTGTGGTGTATGCGGGTAATCTGGGCAAGATGCAGAACGTGGAGCTCATTTTGGAAACCGCCGCTTTGATGAAAGATGATCAAGATGTCAGTTTTTATATCGTTGGGGGCGGTGTAAACGAGGAGCAACTTAAGACGTTTGCAAAAGAAAAAGAATTGAACAATGTGACATTTGTGGGAATGCAACCGCCTGAAGAAGTGGCGGATCTCTATGCTGCCGCAGACGTCAATGTGATTCCTCTTCAAAAAGGGCTTATCTATGCAGCACTTCCGAGCAAAACGGCTGACTGCTTGATCGCTGGTAAACCGATTATTACTTGTGTTGATAATGGAACGGCAGTTGAGAAGATAATCAGGCCGTACGGCATCGTCAATACTGGTGCGGATGAAAAAAGACTGAAAACAGCAATTCTGAACGCAAAAGAAAAAGCTGGATTGTGTGAAACCAAAGGGCTGCTAGAAAAATATTTTTCGTTGAAGCCGAATGTTGCTAGTCATTGTCAAATGATCGAGATGATGAAATAAGAAAGGAAGCAACGGCATGAATAA
>OHFE01000763.1_pt1 | contig 10180 bp, 7 predicted proteins | sample 1567471 | NCBI WGS metagenome assembly OHFE01 (sample SAMEA3879513, study PRJEB24766) | human gut metagenome | biome: human-associated habitat; feature: feces | place: USA | collected 1985/1987 | reverse complement strand
GGGAAGTTGTCGAAGACAACTTCTAGGAAACTTGGCGAAGCCAATTTTCCACGCGCCGTTGCATCCCGCGCTTTTTATCTTCACGCCATACGGTTGAGCGAGCCATTACTTTTGTTCCGCGGCTTTTCTTTGTTTGGAAACGCTCTTCTAAAACAAAAACGGGAAGCCGTCCGTTAGACAACTTCCCTTAATTTTATTCATGATGCGAATTTTCCTCAGCGTCAGCCGAATATCCGCCGCAATTATAAAACAGCTCACGTATCGCCAGCGCACAGCCGCTCAGGAAATGGTGCTTATCCTCGATGCAGGAAAGCGTTACGCTGTCTGCTACCGCCTCGCCGCCTATCTCTGCGATCGTCTTTTTCAGTCTTTCAAAGTCCAGCGGCGTGCCCGGCGCGCTGAATCCGAACTTATGCAGCACTATCTTCTGCGGGTTCGTCGAAAAATACAGGTTGTTTATCAGCACCGCCGTCAGCATGAACACGTTGTCGATGACCTCGGTAACGCCTGCGTCGCGCTTGCCGTAAGCCGCGCCGATCAGCTCGCGCGTTATCGCGCTCGGCTCGCCTTTCGCCGCCTGCCAAAGGAACGGCGTCTGCTCTTTCGAGAAATTCCGCTTTATCTTTTTCAGCACCGCCGCAGGCGCGATCTCGTTCTCCACGCAGCCGCGTCTGCCGCATTCGCAAACTTTTTCCGAGCGCGGGTCGATTATCATTTTGTTTACAAAGTCTGTACGGTTATCGTAAGCGACTATCGGCTCGTTTAAGTTGGTGAAAACGAAATTCAGGCTTTTGCCGTACTGCAAAAACGCTATGTTCCTGCGGTTCGGCCCGCTGTTTTTGCGGAAGTCGATGTTCGCCATAGCCGTGCCTTTTACCGAGTTGTCGAATACCATCGGCAGGCTGGTGTAGCTGCTCATAAAGCGCTGCAGGCGGCTGAAATCGGGCTTTCCGCCCGTAGTCGCTATGTCTATCCGCTGGTACATCGAGGGGTAGATGGCGAAGCCTATGCCCAGCAGCGAGCTTTGGTCTAGGCAGTTATCGCTGAGCACCTCGTTCATCGACTTTACAAAAAATGAGTATATTGTCTTTTTATCTGTAAGTTCGCTTATTTTTAGGTTGCGCTTATCGAGCACGTCGCCCGAGAGGGTAGATAAACCTACGCTTACCAGATTTTCCTCTACTGTCATTCCCAGTGCGAATTTGTAATGGTTGTTTATGTCGATAAGTATTTTCTTTCTGCCGCGGGGAGCTTTTTCGCTGATGTGCTTGTACTCGCCTATCTCTGCGATTATGCCCTGATCTATCATTTCGTTAGTGATTATCGTTACCGCCGCGCGCGTAAGCTCCAGTGCCGCCGCTATGTCGATCCTAGAGGTCGGGCCTCTCTGCTTTAATATTTTAAGCACCTGCATTCTGTTGCGGCGCTTGAGATCCAGCTTGCTTATTCCGTGCTGTTCCACTTGATTTCCTCCGTAGGTGATTTGAAATGCCTATATTCATGTAGGCACAATGTATCCGTAAAGTTGTTCATTTTCTATGATACCAAACAAAAATGAAGTCGTTGTTAATAATTGACTAACTTATAACTTTTAGCATTTTGTTTAGATTTTATTTAGATTTACATTTACGCTGTTTTCACGGCAATTTTCTGTCCGAAAAAAATCCCTTTACCCTTGACATATTTTATTAAAAATGATATACTTATATATGAATGTTTTTTTGTCAAAATGGCTCGAAGCGTTCCGAAAACGTTTGATATTTGCCGTATTTGCGCGGTCTTTGTGATACATAAAAAGGAAAGTATGAGGAGATAGTTATGGTTTTTGCAGACGAATTGTTCCTGTTTTTGTTCCTGCCCCTATGTTTGGCATTTTATTTCATAATGCCGAAGGTGCAGATGAAAAATAATGTTCTGATAATTTTCTCGCTGCTGTTTTACGCGTGGGGCGAGCAGCTTTATCTGCTGCTGCTCATCGGCTCTTCGCTGATAAACTACGCCGCGGGCAGGCTGCTGGAAAAGCACCGCGATACTAAGCAGGGCAAGGCTTGGCTGGCGCTCGCGCTCGTAATAAACATCGGGCTGCTCGGCGCTTTCAAGTACAGCGGCTTCATCGCCGATAATCTGAACCTTATCCCCGGTGTGAACATACCCGTGCCGCAGCTGCATATGCCCATCGGAATATCTTTCTTTACGTTCCAGAATATCTCATACACCCTCGACTGCTGGTGGGATAAAACGCCCGCCCAGCGCAGTTTCAGAAAATACCTGCTTTACATCTCGATGTTCCCGCAGCTCGTCGCCGGCCCGATAGTCCGCTACTCGCTCATCGCGCATGAGATAGACGACCGCCGCACCACGCTGGAGGATCTCTCGGCAGGTTTCAGCCGCGTTATCATCGGCATATCCAAAAAAGTCATCATCGCCAATAATCTCAACTCCGCCGTTACGGCGTGCCTCGGTCAGTCCTCCGACGGCTACGCTGCCGCCTCAAACCTCACCGCGCTGGGCGCATGGTACGGCGCGGCGCTTGTTGCCCTTTGGTACTACTTCGATTTCTCGGGCTACTCCGACATCGCCATCGGCTTGGGACGCATTTTCGGCTTCCATTTCGACGAAAACTTCAACTACCCCTTCATCTGCAAGAGCATAGCCGAGTTTTGGCAGAGATGGCACATCTCTCTCGGAAGCTTTTTCCGCGACTACCTGCTCTATGTGCCGATATTTGGCAGACGCCGCAAGTACGGCGGACTTTTCCTCGTTTGGTTCTGCACGGGTCTTTGGCACGGCGCAAGCTGGAACTTCATTCTTTGGGGACTTTACTACGGACTTTTCATCTTCATTGAAACGCTCATCGGCAAGAAACGCATGAAGAAAATGCCAAAAGTCGCCGCGCATATCTACACCAAGATCGTCATTATCGCAGGATTCGGCATATTCTATTTCGAGAGCCTGCCCGCCCTCGGCAACTTTTTCAAGGCGCTCGCGGGCTTCGGCAGCGGCTTTACTAACGCCATCACCAACGCGCTTTTCATGCAGTACATATTCCTGTTCGCGTTTGCGGTGCTGTTCACCATGCCCGTTATCCCCGCGATAAAGAGGCGTGCCGAGCGCAGTGCTGGAGCTTCCGCGGCGGTATCGGTGGCGGGTATCGTGCTCAACGCTGCTCTGCTGCTGTTCTGCGCGGTGCTGCTGCTTAATTCTACCAACAACCCGTTTTTGTATTTCAGATTTTAAAGAGAGGAGAGCGCCGCTATGAGCGATAACAAAAATATCCATGATATGACAGAAGAAGATATAATCGACTCGGTAAAAAACGTTGATATAAAGATACGCGATTACCGCGCGGACGATGATTTCGAGCAGATGCTTGCTCAGCTCAACAGCCGTAATAAGCCGAAAGAGCCAGCTCCCGCAAAGTCTGAAACTAAGCCGGCTAAGCCCGCCGAGTCTGCGAGATCTGCAAAACCTGTTGAACCTGCTGAACATGCTGAACCTGCAAACCCTGCCGGCGCGGACAAGCCTGTTCAGCATAAACAGCCGCCGAAGAAACGTCCTGCGGGTCAGAAGCCTGCGGGTCAAGCAGGTCAGACAGGTCAGTCGGGTCAGAAAAAGCCCGCACCTGCTAACGCCAACGTTAAGAAGCCCGCGAACGGTGCAAAACCTGCTAAGTCAGCGCCGCCAAAGCAGGCTAAAAAGCCCGAAAAGCAGCCTGCGAAAGCTCCCGAAAAAGAGCCTGAGCAGCCGCTTATCCCAAATCTGGAAGAAATATGGAAGAACCCCAACCTTGCAGATGGCGGCAGAGTAGCCATGAATATCAAGACCGACCTGCGCAAGGAGATAAAGATAACCATTCCGAAAGAGCTTGCCGAGAAGCCGAAGCAGAAGCCCGCGCCCGCGAAGTCGGATAAGTCGGAAAAGGCTGTAAACGCTGACAAGAGCGCAGACAGTGCGAAGTCGGGCAAGGCTGAAAAGCCCGCCGCCGCGGAGAACGTGCCCGCCGCTTCGTCAGAGCTTGCCGCGCAGCTCAAAGCCGCTAAGATGGCTAAGTCTGCGCAGTCGGCAAAATCTGCGCAGTCAGCCGGATCTGCAAAATCTGCACCGAAAAAAGCGGCTGAAAAAGCCGTGCCTGCAATGGCAGCCGCCACCCTGCCTATGGACGCGGGTATCAGCGGCAGATCGGCTAAATCTGAAAGATCATCAAAATCGGGCGAAAAGCGCAAAGCGCCCGCGCAGACCGCGCCCATGACCATGACCATGACCATGACCATGACCAAGCGGGAGATAGCGCACAAGCAGTTCGCAATCGTGAACGTTATTGTCTGCTTCGCGATATTCTTCGGGCTGGGATTTTTTCTGCTGGTATGCCAGCGCGAGAGCGGCTTTATCCAGTCGGAAAACCGCAACCTCGCCGAAAAGCCGAAGCTGACGGTGCAGGCGCTGCTTGACGGCAGCTATTTCACTGATATTTCCAAATGGTACACCGATACCGTGCCGGGAAGAGAGGAGCTAAAGCCTGTATCTTCCAATTTTTCAAAGCTTTTCGGCATTACTCTGCACGATGTAAAGATAAAGGGCGACCTTGCGCCCGCCGTAAAGGAAGAGCTTGACGAGGCGCAGACCAAGAAAACGGAGGAGGTAACGATAAACACCGACTTCTCCAACACGCAGACTACGGCTAAGAAAAAGAAGAAAAAGACCAGCGAAAAGCTGGCTGAAGTGCCCGAAAACCTCGACGACGGCGAGTGGATGGGCAACGTAGTAGTATCGGGCAAGGGCAAGAACGTGCGCGCTATGAGCGCATTTTACGGCACTTTCGATATGGGCAAGAAGTACGCCGAAACGATAAACAAGTACCGCGATGACCTTACCGATCAGATAAATATGTACACTATGAATATGCCCACCTCGGCGGCTTACTATATGCCCTCGAACCTCGCCGACCAGTTCACCTCGCAGCACGACTGCATAAAGAACATCGGCAATAATCTGAACGGCATAGTCAACGTAGACGTGTACAGCACCCTCGACGAGCACAAGAGCGAGTACATCTACTCCCGCACCGACCATCACTGGGCACCGCTGGGCGCTTACTACGCCGCTAAGGTCTTCGCCGAAAAGTCGAAGGTAGATTTCCCAGACCTCAAGACCTACGAGGAGTGCAAGATAGAGGATTTCGTCGGCACGATGTACGCTTACAGCGATTATGATGAAGAGCTGGCGAACAACCCCGACACATTTATCTACTACAAGCCTGACAATAACTACACGGTAACCTATTACGACACCGCTTTCCAAAACGCGCAGACGGGCGCTTCGCTCTTCTTCGACTACGCTTCTGGCGTAAACTGCTACTCGGCGATACTGGGCAGAGATGACGTGATAGCCGAGCTGGATACCGACTGCACCAACGGCAGAACGCTGGTTATTTTCAAAGACAGCTTCGGCAATGCGCTCGTGCCTTTCCTCACCCACAGCTTCTCTAAGATATACGTTTGCGATTTCAGATATTTCGACCTCAACGCGATCGATTTCATCGAAAACGTGGGCGCTACCGACGTGCTTTTCGCGGTATCGATCGCGGCGGCGCATACTGAGTCGCACATTAACGCCATCGGCAATGACCGAATACAGACCGACAGCAACGCGAGCGCCGATACCGACGCGGACGCTAACGGCAACGCCAACGGTCTGCCCGAAGAGTATATCCCCGGCGACGACACGCAGGGCGGCTCTGACGGCGACGACGGCACAGGCAACGGCGATACGAACAACGGCAATGATTACGGCGGTCAGCAGTGGTGACATCTGACAAGTTGCCCATCTGCCCCACTGACAGCCGAATAGACGGGAGATAACAGCTATGCTGAAAGAATTGGAATACCCATTTGACGCGAGCCTTATACTCAAAAAGCGCCGCGCCTTTAAACGTACTCTGCTCGCCGACGGCAGCAGCCGCATACGCAGGAAGATCGCCGTGCTGGGCGGCTCTACCACCGATGACGTAGTTTCTGCGGCGGAACTTTTTCTGCTGAATTTTGGTATAGAGGCGGAGTTTTACCAGTCGGAATACGCTATGTTCTGGGAGGATGGCGTTTTCGGCAATGAGGAGCTTGAAGCTTTCAAGCCCGACCTCATATATGTTTGCACATCTGCTGTAAATTTACAGTTTCGCAGCGACCCCGCGCTCACGAAAGAGCAAGCGGAGGAGATATTCGCGGCGCAGTATTCGCGCTTTGAAACGCTTTGGCAGAAGCTGGAGCGCTTCCGTTGCCCGATAATACAGAATAATTTCGAGCAGCCGCCATACGCGCTGATGGGCAGCATGGATAGCTGGGACTACCGCGGACTGGGATACTTTGTAACCCGCATGAACCTAAAACTGGCGGAGTATGCGCAGTCGCACGAGGGATTTTACCTGCTAGACCTCGCCCGCACCGCCGCGGAATACGGTCTGAACGAGTGGCACGACCGCAGTTATTGGTATATGTACAAATATATGTGTGCACGGCTGGCTGTTCCAAACATCGGCTACAAGCTCGCGCTCATCGTCAAGAGCATTTACGGCAAAAACCGCAAGCTGCTCGCGCTAGACCTCGACAACACGCTTTGGGGCGGCGTAGTCGGCGACGACGGAGTAGAGGGCATAGCCATAGGGCAGGAAACGGGCACGGCGCAGGCGTATTACGAATTTCAGCAGTACGTCGGCGACCTAAAAAAGCTCGGCGTGGTGCTCACCGTCTGCTCGAAAAACGAGGAGGAGAACGCCATTGCGGGTCTGGAGCACCCCGAGGGCGCGCTAAAGCCCGCCGATTTCGCCGTGATAAAGGCGAACTGGGAGCCGAAAGACCGCAATCTGCTTGAAACAGTGCAGGGGATAGGCCTGCTGCCCACGGCGATAGTATTTGCCGACGACAACCCCGCCGAGCGCGAAAAGGTGCGCCGCGGAGTGCCCGAAGCCGCCGTTCCCGAGCTGGACGAGGTGTACCGCTACATCGGCGAGATAAGCGGGGCGGGCTATTTCGAGCCGGTGAGCATCTCGGCGGACGACCTGAAACGCAGCGAGATGTACCGCCAAAACGCTCAGCGCGCGCAGCTGCAAGCGCAGACGGAGGACTACGGCGAATACCTCGCGAGCCTGCAAATGCACGCCGAGATAGCGCCTTTCAAGCCAATGTATATCCAGCGTATAACTCAGCTTACAAATAAAAGCAACCAATTCAACCTCACCACCCGCCGCTACACGCAGAGCGAGATGGAGCAGATAGCTCAGTCGCCCGAGTGCGTGACGCTTTACGGCAAGCTGGCGGATAAATTCGGCGACAACGGCGTAGTTTCCGTCATCGTCGGCGAGAAGCAGGGCAGCGACCTCAACATCGCGCTTTGGCTGATGAGCTGCCGCGTGCTGAAGCGCGACATGGAGCTCGCGATGCTTGACGAACTGGTGAAAAACGCCGCAAACGCAGGCATTTCACGGCTCATCGGCAGGTACATACCATCGGCGAAGAACAAGATGGTGAAGGATCTTTACCCAGAAACGCTCGGCTTTTCGCCAGTCAGCGCCGATGAGAACGGCGTTACCGTGTGGGAATTGAAACTGGATAATTATGTTAATAAGAACAAATATATAGAGGTCAACTGACATAGAAAGGAAGAAAATCATGAGTGAAAAGGAAATTTACAGCAGACTCGAAGAGGTTTTTAGCGATGTTTTTGACGAGGACATCAGCCTTACTGCCGCCACCACCGCCGACGACATCGAGGATTGGGACTCCATCGAGCACATCAACCTCATCGGCGCAGTAGAGGACGAATTTGGCATACGCTTCAAAATGGGCGAGGTCAGCGGCATGAAAAACGTGGGCGAGATGGTAAAAATTATAGCTTCACGCGCTAAATAATGCCAAAAAATGCGCTCTGACAGCCAAAAATGCTGAAAAATCACCCCGCGAATTTGTTAAAACAGCCAAAAATAAAAATTTTGGCGCGAAACCTATTGACAACCGCCGAACGATTTTGTATAATATATGTACACTGATAAATTAGTTTACGTAAACAACAAATTCAGATTCGGAAAAATCAATGGTCGAAAATGACCTTGCATAATTTTAGGAACAAAGGAGTTCACCTTTTGCGTACCGCTTTCCGCTGCAACCGCATTTGCAGCGGATAAGGATTACAGCTGCGGCAGGCAAATACTGGTGAGCTCTTTTTATTTTGCGAATTTTGCAGCTTTCTAGCTTTCTATGATTTATAAGCAGTTTGGGAGGAAATACTAATGAATGCAGATATAGGCTTTGTGCTCATTTGCGCGGCGTTTGTTTTCTTTATGACGCCCGGTCTTGCCTGCTTTTACGGCGGACTTGTGCGCAAGAAAAATACGGTAAATACGATGATGACTTCCATTTTTATCATCGGCACGGGAATAGTTATGTGGGTGCTTTTCGGCTACTCGCTCTCATTCGCGCCGACAGATAACGGAATCATCGGCAATTTCAGCTGGCTGGGACTCGAAGGCGTATCACTGGATAAGGGGTACACCGAAGGTGCGGCTATACCAAATATGGTGTTCTGCGCATTTCAGATGATGTTCGCGGTCATCACCCCCGCGCTTATCACGGGCGCGGTAGCGGGCAGAATGAAGTTCAAGTCGCTGTTTACATTCATCGTGCTTTGGAGCATCGTGGTCTACTACCCGCTGGCGCACATGGTCTGGGCGCAGAACGGCGTGCTTGGTCTTGACGGTATCGGCGCGCTGGACTTCGCGGGCGGTGACGTTGTACATATCAGCTCGGGCGTTTCGGCGCTGGTGCTCTGCATACTGCTCGGCAAACGCCGCGACTACGACCACGCAGCTTACAGGATACATAATATCCCGACGGTAATGATCGGCGCATCGCTGCTGATGTTCGGCTGGTTCGGTTTCAACGCAGGTTCGGCGCTCGCCGCTGACGGTCTTGCGGCACACGCTTTCATGACCACCGCCGCTTCCGCCGCCGCCGCGCTGCTCTCTTGGATGTTCTGCGACGTTATCAAAAACGGCAAGCCTACCCTCATCGGCGCCTGCACAGGCATGGTCGCGGGACTTGTAGGCATCACCCCCGGCGCGGGCTTCGTGCCGATATGGGCGGCAGTCGTTATAGGTCTTTCCACCAGCCCCGTTTGCTTCATGATGATCTCCTTCGGCAAGAAGAAGTTCGGCTTCGATGACGCGCTCGACGCTTTCAGCTGCCACGGTACGGGCGGCATATGGGGCGGTCTGCTGACGGGCATATTCGCTAAGGCTTCTGTCGGCGGATATGACGGCGCTATCTACGGCGACTGGGCGCAGTTTGGCGCACAGGCAGCGGGTATCGGCATAACGGTAGTAGTTGCAGTAGTCGGCACGCTGCTCTGCTACGGTATCACCCGCGCGCTGACCGGCAAGATACGCGTAGACGCTAAGGACGAGATGCTTGGTCTGGATATTAGTCAGCACGGCGAAGTGGCTTATCCTTCCTTCAACGGTCTGGAATAACGGCATGACGGCATGATGGCATAACGGCATGATATAAGTGAGATTGGGGTGCATAAATATGGCAAATGAAGAAGTTAAACTTATTAAAATAGAGGCGATAGTGCGCGAGGAGGCTTTCCTCGACGTTAAAAACGCGCTTTCGGACATCGGCGTAAACGGAATAACGGTCTATCAGGTGGTGGGCTGCGGCGTTCAGCGCGGACTTTCCGAATATGTGCGCGGTCAGAAGGTAGACGTTCAAGTGCTGCCGAAGATCAAGTTTGAGATAGTAGTCAGCTCGGAGGAGTGGGAGCGCAAGACCATCGAGGTCATCAAAAAGGCGGCTTACACCGGCAACCCCGGCGATGGCAAGATCTTCAGCTACGAGATTCGTCAGGCGGTGAAGATACGCACGGGCGAGACCGGCTACGACGCGGTGCAGTCGCCGAAAGAGGAGCGCTAAAGCCCCTCGGATAAATCAAGCTTACGAGTTATGATCTCCATACAAATAGTTACATCAGGTAAAGCGGCGGCTCGAAAGGGCTGCCGCTTTTCCGTCGGAAAATTGCGCAAAAAAAACAGCCGATATTCTCGGCTGCTAAAGGATCCCCTTAGAATGTTCCCTCATAATTTCACGCGAAAACTTAGGCGAAGCCGCACCCCTTTGCGCCGCCGACAAAATTC
>OHFE01000760.1_pt1 | contig 10193 bp, 9 predicted proteins | sample 1567471 | NCBI WGS metagenome assembly OHFE01 (sample SAMEA3879513, study PRJEB24766) | human gut metagenome | biome: human-associated habitat; feature: feces | place: USA | collected 1985/1987 | reverse complement strand
CTGCTGTTCGTCACGATGGTCGGCCAACCATTTTTCGTAAACGGTAATTCCATCAAAGTTATAAAATGCTGCCTCAATGGCAAAATGACCGTCACCAGTCCAACCGTTCTTCTCGCGCTGAGGGCAATCGGTGGGGTAGCCCATCAGATTGGAAAGGTAAGAGTGATTGGCAGCATGGAGCAGCTTGCCTATCAGTGGGCTCGAAGATTCCAAGCTACCTACTGCCGGCACATCACTGTGCATGAAGTAAGCAATCAAGCTGTTTTGGTCAAGCTCAATAGGCTTATCTGCCACTACCTCCACATAACGAAATCCCTTGTAATTAAATCGGGGCATGAACTCATCCTCTTCTCCACTCAGAATGAGAATGTCCGTCTGAAAAGGGTCTTTCTCCTTATCGCCTCGAAAGTAGACATCAATGTTCGAGAGATCGAGGCGGCCATTTGGATGTAAGCGTTCGCCATGTTTGATTCTGACCTCCGTTCCCCGTTCACCCGAAACATGAATACAAGTCACACCGGACATATTTTGCCCGAAATCATAGATAAGCGGGCGATTTTGTCCTTTAAAACATGGTATAATATTAAAAATAATCGTTGCCAGAGAACGGCAGAGGGAGATGTCAGATGACCATCACGTATATATTTCAGATTCTGGAAGCTGTGGCAAAAGGCGATGCGGAAAAGTATGGCGTAATTCCTGATATGAACGGAGAACTGCAGAAAGCGGTGCGCCGCTCAAGGAGACGTGTTGCCCGGCTTCGGGAACGGGCACAGTACGAGCTTGGGGAGATGGATAAGGCAAAAGTGGCGGCGGCCAATGACAATATGAGGCGTTTTACCAAGTCTCTCGGTAAAATCCGCAATTTGAACCTGGAGGACTGCCGGGGGCTGATTGGCATTGAAGATTTTCTGGAAGATGGAAACCGGATTCATGAAGTCATGGAAATGGCCAAGAAGATAGAGCATATGTCGACGGTCAGCTCTACGGCGTACACGCCCATGTCTCTCGGATTCGGCGTGTTGGAAACATATACGGATGTGGCACCCATTGAAATTGATAACAGGAAGTTCAATGCGGGTGATAAGGAATATTGCCTGCAGATGATTAAAAAGCTGCATGCCTTTCAGGATTCTGTCCGTGAAGTTTGTTCCCGCCTGCTGGATATTACCGAGTGTGCCCGTGAAAGAGGGGACGCGCTGAATGATCTCGCTGATTACTTTGCTGATGGCGTGGACAGCCTGGAGCGGATCCAGATGCAGTCCGGCGGTGACTGGAAACTTTATACTTTGGCGCAGAAGATGCAGATCGGAAGAGCGATACAGGTAGCCCAGCTTATTACGCTTCTTTTCCGGAATCTGATGGATGGCGCGGGACATGTGGATGAACAGAGCCGCAGCGCGATAAAGAAAGCGCAGGATGAACTCCTGAAACGTGATGCATGATAATGAAGATTGCCTGACGAACTGACCACCAAAAGTTAGATAAAAACTGATTTGAGGAGGTCAGTTTTATTATGGGGAAATACAGTTTTGCATAAATTCTTTTCTATAAGTATGCTATACTTTATGCATGTAGTTATTTTTATAAACCGGGAGGCAATATGTCTATCGCATTTATACTGCGCATGATTTCCAATACGATCAGCGGTAAAGGCGGACATCCGCAAAGCATTAATGAAGAGATTGAGCGTGCGAAAAAGCGGGCGGCAAAAAGGATATACCGTGCAAAAGTACGTGCGGAAGATGAATTGGGAGAACTGGACCGTGTCCGTATCACTCTCATGGCAGGGGATATGAAAAAATTTACCAAAGAATTTTCTGAAATTAAAAATATTGATTTTCATGACTGCGACACACTGACCGGATTGGAGCATTTTAATAAGGAACGGAGAAACTGGAGGGAACTGGAAGCGCTGTCATCCAAAGCGATGGGACTGATGAATCTGTCCGGCGGTATGGATGCCATCGGCTTTGGTGCGGGCGTCATAGACCAGTATGCTGTGGTTCCGGAACTGGATGTGCTTCCTTCCGAAAGTGAAGGTGATGTGGATGCATTGAAAGAAATGAGCGGGCGGCTGCAGAAATTCCAGCAGCAGGTAAAGAAGCTGTGCTGCCGTATGCAGGATGTAAGACGAGAAGCCCGCCAGGCACAGGATGCCCTTCTTGATTTGTCAGATTATCTGACAGACGGAATCAAGGATATCCGCGATATCCGAAGTGAGAGCGGGAATGACTGGAAGAATTATTCGGAGTCGCAGAAGATTATTATAGGCAGAACAACGCAGGTGGCACACCTTATCAGCGTGCTTTCCGAAGTCCGTTTTCTTACTGATGAAGCGGATCTGCGTGGAGAAATAAGGGAAGCTTTGGAAGCGACGGAAGAGCTGCTTGACGAACTTGGCGTATGACGGGCTAGGAGAGTCTTTCTTTTGAGGAGGACTCTTTTTTATTGACTTGACAATTCAAAGACTAAAAATAGAAAAGTTGTTTTCATTCTCGTAGATTTGTTAAAATAAACACAAGACGAAAAACATGCAATGGATTTGTATTTTCGGAGAGCGGCTATGAAAAGAAGAAAAGTAAGGACAGCTGTTTTGGGACTAATGGCACTTTTGATGTGGTCCGGCAGCATGGCGGCGGAAGAGATTTATCTGCATGGAGATACGAATATTCCGATGATTTTGAATACCGGCGGTATAGATAATGATGGGAATACAGGCGTGTTTATGGATCTTACCTCTATCAGTGTGGAAGATTTATTTAAAAACGGCTTGGCTGTAAAAGTGAATTTCTTCAAGTTGGAGAAAGGAGTGTCGACTATATCTACCGCCCATTTCCGCATGACGGAAGACGGCGGCGCATGGATTGCCATGGAAGACGGCTGGCATGCTGTGAATGAAGGAGCTGCGCGGGTGGAAAGTGAAGCGGTGCGTCTGATTCGGGAAGAAATGGGAAAAGAAGAGTGCCGTGATAAGTACATGGGACAAATTACGGCACTCTGGGAGAGAAAAATAAAGGCGGCGGAAACGGCGCGGCAGGAAGAATATGAAAAGCTGCAAAGGGAAACGGAAGAAAAGAATCAGGAAAATAATAAATCCGTGAAAAGTGTGAAATTGCCGGACATGGAAATGCCGGAACTGGAACGAGCCGAGCCTGATAAAGTGGTGGAAATAAAATCGCTTGGCATGATACCTGAAGTAAATCCTGTAAAAAAGAACGCATCGATAGAAATGCCGATAAAGGCAGAGATGGAAGAGACGGAGGCAGATGCAGAGAAAAACGAATCGAGAAAGGAAGAAACGCCTGCCGAGTTGCCGATGACCGTTTCTCCTGAAAAGGAAAAAACGGAACTGACGGCAGTGAAAGTCAAAGGAAACGTACAGAGGGAAGAAGATGCACAGAAGAATGAAGAGGGGGAAATCACCGAGCAGGTCGAAATTTCCATCGTCTCCCATCCGGTGGTGGAAATCATTTCGAAAAGCGACGTAACATAAGATCCCTGTAATAGTTGGCTCTTTTCCAATGAAAATAGTATAATCACTACGGAGTATTTTCCGGAAGCATAAATCCTCCCCGCAAAATCTGAAGGCTGCGCGGAGGATGTATTTTTTTCGAAAGGCGTACCATGGCTAAGAGATATTACGAACTTCATGTATCAGGCTGCACGAGACATCTTCCCGTACTGAATATTTCAGACAAGGTAGCGATTGCGGGATTTGTCATTTTGGGCGATGTGGAAATTGTGGAAAACACGGCCCGCGATTTGGCGGCGAAAGTGCCGAAAGATTGCGAATACGTCATGACGGCGGAAACGAAAGGAATCCCCCTTGCCGCTGAACTGGCAAGAAATCTGGGGCAGAAGACATACCTGGTGGCGAGAAAGTCGGTCAAGGCGTATATGGATGATCCTATCTGTGTAGAAGACGAGTCTATTACTACGATGGGAAAACAGAAGCTGTACCTGTCTGCCTCTGATGTGGCGCTGATCCGCGGGAAGAAAGTCCTTCTTGTGGACGATGTCATCAGTACCGGCGGATCTATGAAAGCTTTGAAAGAACTGGCGGAAAAAGCGGGCGCCCAAGTCTGCTGCCAGGCTGCCATTCTTGCCGAAGGCGATGCAGCGAAGCGTGACGATATCGTATTTCTTGAAGAACTTCCGCTCCTGGAGGCTGAATAAAAACGAAAGCCGTATACACGAAATGGGTATGACGGCTTTTTTGATGGAGGGGATATTCCTTCCTTTTTACGGGAAATGCTGTAAAGGAGAGCGCTTTTTATGGTATAATATGGCGAATAATTTAGAATTTGCCACATAGATTTTGAATCAATTCCGACAGGAGGAATGGAATGAAACACCAGGAGACTGTTATCATCATCGACTTCGGCGGGCAGTATGCGCAGCTGATTGCCAGAAGAGTGCGCGAATGCGGCGTATATTGTGAAATTCTGCCGTACAATAAGCCGGCGGAAGAAATTCTTTCCCATAACCCGAAAGGCATTATCTTTTCCGGAGGCCCTGCCAGTGTAAATATGGAAAATGCCCCGCAGCTGGATGAAGGCATATTCAAGGCAGGCGTACCGATTCTGGGAATCTGCTACGGTATGCAGCTTATGGCAAAAGACCTTGGCGGCACGGTTGCCAGTCCGGAAAAACATGAATACGGTCATACGGAATTTTACAAGAACGGAAGCTGTCCGCTTTTTGAACACGTTTCGGAAAAGATCTCTGTATGGATGAGCCACGGCGACGCTGTCACTGATATGCCTGCTGGCTTTGGCCTGATCGGACATACGGAACTGACGCCTACCGCGGCGATGGCTGATGAGGCAAGGCGTTTCTATGCCGTCCAGTTCCATCCGGAAGTCGTCCATACCGCTGAAGGCACACAGATGCTGAAGAATTTCCTTTTCCGTATCTGCGAATGTGAAGGCGGCTGGTCTATGGAAAATTATATCGACATCGCTGTCGCCAATATCCGGCAGCAGGTAGGCGACCATAATGTCCTCTGCGCTCTTTCCGGCGGTGTGGACTCTTCTGTTGCCGCTGTCCTTGTCCATAAAGCGATTGGGGATAAACTGACCTGCGTATTTGTAGATCACGGATTTCTCCGGCAGGGCGAAGCGGAACAGGTGGTAGATACATTTACGAACAAATTCAAGATCAAACTGATTCATAAAGATGCGTCCCAGCATTTCCTTTCTCTTCTGAAAGGTGTGACAGAACCGGAAAAGAAACGCAAGACCATCGGCGCTGAATTTATTCATACCTTCCAGGAAGAAGCCAACAAGTTGGAAGATGTGAAATTCCTTGTCCAGGGCACGCTCTATCCCGACGTGGTGGAAAGCGGCACCGCCACGGCGGCGACCATCAAATCCCACCACAATGTAGGCGGTCTCCCGAAAGATATGAAATTTGAACTTATCGAACCGCTCCGCGAGCTTTTCAAAGATGAAGTCCGCCAGCTGGGACGTGAATTGGGACTCCCCGAAGACGTCATCAACCGCCAGCCCTTCCCCGGTCCGGGACTTGCAATCAGGGTGCTTGGAGTAATAACTCCCGAAAAACTCGGTATTTTGCGCGAAGCCGACTACATTTTCCGCACCGAGCTTGACGATGGCCTCGCCATACGCCACACGAATTGCTTTCTTTTCCATTTGTTCAGCCCTCCAGTTCGCTCAGCGCCTGCGCCGTCTGTTCTGCATTGGGAGCCTTGCCGTGCCAGCCCACCTGGTTTTCCATAAAGGACACGCCCTTGCCCTTCACCGTCTTCATCAAAATGCAGAAGGGCTTGGTGCTCTTATGGAAGGCATCAAAAGCGCTCTCCAGCTGGTCAAAATCATTGCCGTCAACGGTGACCACATCAAAGCCAAAGGCCTTTACTTTCTCATCAATCGGCTCGGCGCACATCACATCTTTGCACAGACCGTCGATCTGCAAGCCGTTCCAGTCAATGATCACGCACAGGTTATCCAGGTGGTACTGGTTGGCAAACATCATGGCCTCCCAAACCTGGCCCTCCTCGATCTCACCGTCGCCCAAAAGGGTGTACACCCGAATATCATCCTTGCCCAGGAACTTGGCGCCCTTGGCCATACCGCAGGCGGCGCTGATGCCCTGACCCAAAGAGCCGGTGCTCATATCCACGCCGGGCACCGTGTTCATATTGGGGTGACCCTGTAAATAAGAGCCAATATGGCGCAGGGTGGTCAGGTCCTCCGGCGGGAAAAAGCCCTTGTATGCCAGGGCGCTGTACAGACCGGGGGCGCAATGACCCTTAGACAAAACAAAGCGGTCACGATCCGCCCACTTGGGGTTCTTGGGATCCACACGCATTTCTTTGCCATACAAATATGCGAACACATCCGCGGAGGACAAACTGCCGCCGGGGTGCCCGGATTTGGCGCTGTTGGTACTGTCTACAATGCCCAGACGGATCTTGGCGGCGTAGATCTGGAGCGCCTTTTTGGTTGCTTGGTCCATAATGATAACTCCTTCAAAAAGATTTCATCTGTATTTTAACACTTAAACGGCGGCTGTTCAATAGTTTTTCTAAATTTATAAGTGGCAAAAAGGGACCCTGTTCCACAGAGCCCCCACTTTTTCGACCTTAACGGATCCGGGTGTAAAACACATCCAGCACCGTCTGCATTAAACTGTCTTTATCCGGGTAAAAACCGGCGTACACATAATTCTTGAATTCCTTATTGTCCACCGCTTTCATCTTCCCCTCCAAGGTATAGGACTGGAAGTCGGTAACGCCCTTTTGCAGCAGCAAGGAGCCAAGGTAAGTCACATTGGACACAGTCAGATCCGTGGTGCAATAATCGGAAGCGGTATTGTACAAATTGGTAATGACGCTGAAATCTGAGGTGACGCTGCCTCGCACTTTGTCCGCAAAGGCGTTCAGGTACTGCACCTGGCGCTGGGTACGATTTAAGGAACCGTTCAGGTTATCCATATCACGGGTACGCACATAGGCCTCGGTAAGGTCACCGGTCAGGTGCACAGTGTCGCCCTTCTTGACCCCGTAGTCCGGTAGATCGTAGAGGGACTGCACCTTCACCCCGCCAATAGAGTCGTTAATGGGCTGGATCCCGTTCAGATCCAAGGCAAAATACTTATCGATGGGCACATTGTAGAGAATACGGCTGATAGACTTGGTCACATTCTTGCAGGAGGTGCCGAAGCCGTCGCCGTAAGCATAGGCAATACAAAGCTCCATTTCCTTGGTCTTTTTGAAATTGCCGTCCTTGTCAAACACATCCACATCCACCATGGTGTCGCGGGGCACGGCGATCATTGAGGTTTTGCCGCTGACCTTGTCAATGGCAACCACAATATCCGTATCCGCCAGATTACTTAGGATCTCTCCGGTCTTAGTATCCCGGATCCTATAATCATACAAATTATTCAGCTGACCAAAGGAGCTTTCCAGGGTATTGAAGTGCTCTTCCAGGTATTCCCTGGTCTGTACTGCAAAGCTTCCCTGGGCTACATAGTCTTCGGGATCTTCTCCTTCCGGTATGGTGAGGTCCTCCGTATCTCCGTCCGCCATTTCTGCCCGCTTCTGGTCATCATTGAGCCATTCATTCCCCTCCGTGGACTGCATATATAATTCTCCATAGCTTAAGGAAGTCTGGTGTTCTTTGTTGTACAGATCACGGTAGAGCAGATAGCAGTTCTGATACAGATAAGTAATCGTATTCGACGTCTCCAGCGGATCCGCAATGTATTGTTCATTTCTCCTGCTCTCCGCCCTGCGCTCGAAGATTCCGTAACAGGCGGTAAAAATGCCGGAAGCTGCCAGACTGACAATCCATCCGATGATCAGCCATTTGACTGCGGGCTTTCTGTGTTCTCTGTGTTCTCTGTGTTCTCTGTGTTCTGTTGTCTCCGCTTCTTTCACAGCCTCTGTTACCTGTTCCATTCTTACACCTCTCCAGTCATTTCCCTCTGCCTGCCGAAACGCTTTGTTTCCCACATCCGCATTTATTGTTTGTCGATCTTATAACCTACACCCCATACCACTTTCAGGTATTTGGGGTTGCGTGGATCGATCTCGATCTTCTCCCGGATGTTCCGCACATGTACCATAATAGTATCCGTGTTGACTGCTTTCTCGTTCCAGATACGCTCGTAGATCTCATCCGCGGAAAATACTCTGCCCGGATTCTTGATCAGGAGCTGTACGATCTTGAATTCCATAGGAGTCAGCTTCACTGCTTCTCCGTCCACCGTCACTTCCACGGTTTCTTCGTTCAGTTCCAGTCCACCGATGGTATACACATGGGATTTTTCCTGTTCTTCCCCACTGACCGCCGTCAGATATTTGGAATATCTGCGCAGATGGGAATTCACCCTCGCCAACAGCTCCAACGGTGTGAAGGGTTTGGTCACATAGTCATCCGCTCCCATATTTAATCCCATGATCTTATCTACTTCCTCGGACTTGGCGGACAGCATGATCACCGGGAACTCGTGATTCTGTTCCCGCAGCTTCATTAACATTGTCACACCGTCCATCACCGGCATCATAATATCCAGGATAGCCAGATGAATCTCTTCCCGTGTTACGATCTCCAGTCCTTCCTTACCGTTGGCAGCTTTCCATACCTGATACCCCTGATTTTTCAGATAGATTTCCACACCATCCCGGATTTCCTTATCATCCTCCACGATGAGAATATGATATTTATTGTTCTCCATGACTCCCTCTCATTCTGCCACATGCGGCAAGGGGATCCTCTCCCCTGTCTGTTTCTGATTCTAATTTATAATTTCTAATTTCACCTACAGAAAAAACAAAAGATTTTCTAAAGATTTTTTTCGCAAAAACACCAAGGAGGTGGACATTCGGTGCCACCTCCTTGATCATCTTCGAAGCGTACATTTCCGGCTGCCATGGTTATACTTCATCCTCATAGTACCGGATCATGCATACCAGTTCGCCGTCCTCTACGGACACCTCTGCTTCCTCTCCCAGGAATTCATTGCTGATCCCGATGGGGAAATCGTTGGTGATCACGGCATTTTCCAAAGGATATTTCATGCCGCGGATATTCACGCCTTTTACCTCCTTCGTCAGGGCAAACAGTGACATGGTGCCCTCCAGCTCCTTCCGGAAATGCACAGCTTCGTTCTGCAGTACGAGCACCATTCCCGTACCGTCTACCAGGTACCCCACCGCGCCATGATTTTTGAGATACAGCAGACACTGGATATTTGCCAGAGTATGATCAAATCTCCCACCTGTGGCCGCATAAATACGGAAATCGGTATAACCCAGCTCCAGCCCCCGCTTGATAGCTGCCAGCATGTCTGTGTCATCCTTACACTCCGGCAGGCGGCAGATCTTCTCCGGAACGGTCTGTTGTAACTGTTCCACAGCAAGCTTCTCCTGTTCGGTCATCGAGTCACAATCTCCGATAATCAGATCCGGCTCCACATGCAGGAGCCCGCAGTAGCTTAAGCCGCCGTCCACCGCGATCACATAATCTTCCTCCGTCACAGACAGTTCTCCCATCGTGAGATCTCCTGCGCCAATCAAAATACATTTACCCATAGTATTTACTTTTTTCCTTTCCTGTAACGGTTCCGTCCTTGCCATTCCCAAAGTCACATGAATGCGCCTGCGCCGCTTTGTGACCGGCCTTATTTCCGAAACAGACATTTCGTTTCGTCTGCGAGCCGTTACGCAATATTCTACAATTTCTGCGTTTACTTTTCAAGCCATACGCAGTATATTTAATCTGTTCAAACTTACAACGATACTCAGAGGATCAACATCCCTGTATGTGAAAGGCACTCTCATGAATCTATATGACAATCAGCCGCTGACCGTTGCGGAGCTCCGCAGATTGCAGGCTTTGGAAAACCGATATCGGAATGCTGCCAGAGAAGTGTTCACGAACCGTGTGGAATACTACCACAGGTTCACCGGTGGGCACTACACTTCTATCACCATCCGTGACCAGAAGACCCGCTGGGGAAGCTGTTCCTCGAGAGGAACTTTATCCTTCAATTACCGCCTGATCTACGGTCCCGCCGGTCCTCTGGATTATGTGGTAGTCCACGAGCTCTGCCACCTGACTCATATGAACCATTCGAAGGACTTCTGGAACATGGTCGAGCACATCATGCCGGATTACCGGATCTATAAGCAGTGGTTAAGGGAGCACGGACAGGAGCTT
>OHFE01000752.1_pt1 | contig 10226 bp, 8 predicted proteins | sample 1567471 | NCBI WGS metagenome assembly OHFE01 (sample SAMEA3879513, study PRJEB24766) | human gut metagenome | biome: human-associated habitat; feature: feces | place: USA | collected 1985/1987 | reverse complement strand
AAGAAATTTGTGCCACAGTACAGCGGCAGCGTTTTTTATGTTTTCGTTCTTCAGTATGTCCATTGTCTTCTCCTCTTTATATTCTTTGCCTATTATACAGAGATTTCCGCTTTCCTTCCATGCACAGTTTTTCATGAGGATTTTCTTTGGAAAATATTCTAAAAATATATGTAAAATGCTATAATATCTGCAAAGTCTGTGAAATTTGGCAAAGGGGTGAAGGCATGGCTCGCGTAAAAGGCGCCAAACGATGGAATGAAATATCATCTTCTCAGTGGCTGTCGCTTTTTGCCGACCCTGCAGTTATGTCGGACCTGATGATGACGATTATTTCTTCCCTGTACCATGCGCCTGATTACACAGACAACGCGAAGCATATCGCCGATACTCTTTCTATGGAATACCGCGCGTTGAATGCGGCTGTCGGGTGGGCAGGAAATAAAATCCGTGACCGTTACGAATGCGGGGCCTTTTTTGAAGAACCGGCACGGACGGCAGAAAAAAAGAAAGTGCCGCCTGCCGTGGAAGCGGAAAAGGAATTTACCCTTACCGCGGAGGAGGCGGTGCCGGGGAAAGCTCTGTCGGAAATGGCGCCGTGGCAGTATATTTTTGACGGGGAAGAAGATGAGTATGGCGCGTATCTTTGGATACTGAAACCGGAGATGGCTGCAGCTTTCCGCGAATTGGAAGAAGCGGAAGTGTCAGCGGAAAAATCTGTCCGTGAAGCCCTGGCGGCGGATATTTCCTCTTTCGGTACGGAAGGGAATCTTTTCTCTTCCACCGCTGATGAAACAGTAGAGAAGATACGGAAGGTTCTTGAGGAAAGAAGCCGTTTTTTCCGCAAATCACTTTTCGAAAAAGCGGAATGCTGTGTCTGCGGGATTCGCCGCCTGTCTCTTTTGAAAGCGGTGCCTTACGGAGAAGGCGGTATGAAACATAAAGGACTGGTTCTTTGTCCGATTCATGCGGCGCTTTTTGCCGCACATCTTATTTCTTTCAGCGACCGGGGAAAAGTGCTTGTGTCTCCATCGGTGACGGAAGAAGAAAAAGAACAATTTGGTCTTACGAAGGGAATGGACGCGCGGTATACTTTCAGCAGAAGGCGTATGGCGGTCCATCGCAGAATTTTTAATCAGAAGGGACGGAAAGAAAAATGATCTTATCCGGTAAAGAAATCGCCCGCCACATAGGTGAGGAAATCGTGATCATGCCTTTTAATCCGAAGCGGCTGAATCCGAACAGCTACAACCTGACACTGGCTGATGAACTCATGGTGTACGATAATTATGAATTGGACATGAAAAAGAAAAATACAGGACATCTTTTAAAGATTCCACAGGAGGGCTATGTGCTGGAGCCAAATAAGCTTTACTTGGGCCGTACCCATGAATATACGAAAACCACCTGTTTTGTTCCGATGCTGGAAGGCCGTTCTTCGGTGGGGCGTCTCGGGCTCTTTATACACGTTACTGCAGGATTTGGGGATGTCGGATTTTCAGGCTACTGGACACTGGAAATGTTCTGTGTCCAGCCGATCCGTATTTACTCGGGTGTAGAAATCTGCCAGATTTATTTCCATACGGTGTTGGGAGAGGCGGAGAAATATATAAGCGGCAAGTACCAGAATAATCAGGGGATCCAGCCGAGTTTACTTTACAAGGATTTTGAAAAGTAGTATACTATTATTAACTTTACAGCACTTCGAGCGAAGACGCTTGCAGCAGACGTTTGGGTTTCCATGCGCTCAGCTGCTTTTTTTATTCCGGAGGGATAAAGAATGGTTTGGCAAGTCCCGGCGGAATAAAATGGATACAGATAACGTACACGAAGCTGCCGTATCAAAGAGGAATTTTCCAAGGAGGTCTAAGGCTATGAAAAAAGTAATGAAGAAAATGCTTATCGCAGGAATGGCCTGTGTATGCGGTGCGGCGCTGCTGGCAGGATGCGGCGGTGACAGCGGTTCCAAAAGCGGCGGAGAAAAGCAGTTCCTGAATATCGCGACCGGTGGTACCGCAGGGACGTACTATCCGCTTGGCGGCGCTCTTGCTGAATTACTAAATAACAATATCAAGGGCATGAACGCTTCCGCCCAGTCCACCGGAGCGTCTGTGGCAAATGTAAATATGCTCAAAGATGGTTCTGTCGATCTGGCTTTCATTCAGAATGACATTGCTTACTACGCGGTCAACGGTTCTGAAATGTTCAAGGATAATAAAGTGGCCGGCCTCCGGGGCCTTGCGGCGCTTTATCCGGAAACGATCCAGTTCGTGACCACGGCTGATAAAGGGATCAAATCCATTGCGGATCTGAAAGGCAAGAAAGTTGCCGTCGGTGCGGCAGGCTCTGGTGCGGAAGCAAATGCCCGCCAGATTTTAGCCGCTTATGGTATTACTTATGATGATATTGATGAACGTTTCCTGTCCTTCGGCGAAGCGGCCGATGCGCTTAAAGACGGCAACGTAGATGCAGGCGTCGTTGTAGCGGGGTTCCCGACTGCCGCCATTCAGGATCTGGCGGCCAATAAATCTGCGGCTATTATCAATATCGACAGCGATAAAGCAGATGAACTGATGAAGAAATATCCGTACTATACGAAGGTAAGTATTCCGAAAGGCACTTATCCCGGGCAGGAAGAAGATATTCAGTCTGTTGTCGTTACTACCGACAAGATGGATGACAAACTGGGCGGTGAAGTAGTCAAGGCGATTTATGAACATCTGGACCGCATGAAAGCCGCTCATGCCGTGGGCAAGTACATTACAAAAGATACCGCCCTTGACGGTATGTCCATTCCCATGAATGCGGGCGCCGAACAGTATCTGAAAGCCAAGTAGGGAAATGGCTGAAAGTTCCATAAGACATGGAAAAGAGTGGATGGCGCCGGGGCAGGAAACCGTTGTCATTCACTCCTTGTGTCTGCGGGAAAGATCATTTTATTATCATAAAGGAAAGGAGCGGCTTTTGCCGCATTGCCATGATCAGGAAAAACAAGGGCGGCCGGCTTGAAAACGTTATCGCCTCTGTGGGGATCGTCATTACTGTCTGTATTGCCATCTTTGGCTACTATATCAGAACGCCGTACCTTTACGGACAGACTTCCGACGGATTTCTTATCCGGCAGGAAGTGGAAGCGGGGACGCCGGTGACTTTGGCGTACCGCCATTCCGTACAGAAAACGATGATTTACGAATATCTTGCAGTGAATGAAACGGAAGACGGTCTTATTTTGAAATCGACAAAGTACCAATCCATGGGGGTGGGACTGCCTTTTTCGAAAGAAGACGGTGAATTCCGGCAGGAAGGGGAATGGTTCATCATGGATAAAATGAACCGCCGCTGTCCGGAATTGTCCATCCGGAACGGCGTGACCAATGATGAACACATTATCGTGGGCGATAAAGACTATGCGCTGGCAGAACTCATGCCTCTTGAAAAAGAAATTCATCTCTATGTGGCGCCGTTATGGAAGGCTTACTGGATGAAAAAAGAAATAAGGAGTTGATTATATTGGCCGATTTGGAGAAAAAGGAAAATCCTGCTGTGGAAAAAGGTATGGATGACCATCTGCAGAAGAAACTGAAAGAACTGGATAAAGAATCAAATACGATGGAATACAGCGGCACGTGGGCGAAAGTGATCGCTGTCATCTGTATCTGTTTTTCTCTTTTCCAGATTTATACCGGTTTCTTCGGCGCACTGGACGCTATGATCCAGCGGTGTATCCATCTGTCTTTCGGTATTTCTCTGGTATATCTCTTATGCCCAACTAAACGGGAGTGGATTCGCGGCGGAAGTGTGCATCCCGTCGATTTGGCACTTGCTATCATCGCTGCGATTCCACCGATTTATATTTTGGTGAATTACCAGCAGCTTATTTTGCGGGCAGGAACAGTGACACCTGTGGATACGTTCATGGGAGTGCTGGGGATGCTTATGGTTATCGAGGCGGCGCGCCGTATTGTAGGCCTGCCGATTGTTATTGTAGTACTCTGTTTCCTGGCTTATGGTTTCTTCGGCCGTTATATGCCCGGACCTCTGGCACACCGCGGGCTCACCGTGAACCAGATGGTCGGGCACCTCTTCTATACTACGGAAGGTGTTTTCGGTATTCCCATGGGCGTATCGTCCACCTTTATTTTCCTTTTTATCCTTTTTGGGGCGTATCTTGAAAAAACAGGTCTCGGAAAATTCTTTATTGATATCGCCAATGCCATTGCAGGCTGGGCGTCGGGCGGTCCTGCCAAAGTGGCGGTTATTTCTTCTGCCCTGCAGGGGACGATTTCCGGCTCATCCGTAGCAAACGTTGTCGGATCCGGTTCTTTTACCATCCCTATGATGAAGAAATTGGGATATCATAAAAACTTTGCGGGAGCAGTAGAAGCGGCAGCCTCTACCGGCGGACAGCTCATGCCTCCGGTCATGGGCGCGGCGGCGTTTCTCATGGCGGAATTTGTCGGCATTCCTTACATGGAAGTCGTGAAAGCGGCTATCGTGCCTGCGGTACTTTACTTTCTCGGCGTATTTTTGGGCGTTCATTTTGAAGCGAAGAAAAATAAGCTGAAAGGGACGCCGAGAAATGAACTTCCGCCATGGGTTAAGATTATGAAAGAAGAGGGGCATCTGGCAATTCCGCTGATTGCGATTATCGGGCTGCTTGCTTCCGGGTACACCCCGATGAAGGCGGCGCTGGCAGGGATCATTATTTCCATTGCCACCGCCATGCTCCGCGCGAATACACGGATGGATTTCAATGATATTATTGACGGTCTGGTTAAAGGCGCCCGCGGCGCTTTGGGGGTGCTCATCGCCTGTGCGTCCGCCGGTATGATCATCGGTATCGTGACGAAAACGGGAGTGGGGCTGAAGCTGGCGTCTGCTCTTGTCGATGTGGCGGCAGGAAACTTTATGCTTCTTCTGTTCTGCACCATGATTACATCCCTCATTCTCGGCATGGGCGTGCCTACGACGGCAAACTATGTCATTACATCCACTATTGCGGCACCGGCCCTTATCCAGCTTGGCGTGCCGATTTTGGCGGCGCATATGTTCGTTTTCTATTTCGGCATCATTGCCGATATTACTCCGCCTGTGGCACTGGCTGCTTATGCGGGAAGCGCTATTTCCGGCGGTGATCCGCTGAAGACAGGGGTAAACGCTTCGAAGCTGGGCATTGCGGCTTTCATTATTCCTTACGTCTTCGTTTTGTCACCGCAGATTTTAGGGATTGATGCTTCCGCCGGCAGCATTATTTTGACCACCTGTACGGCACTCATTGGTATGGCGGGCGTTTCGGCGGCGATGATCGGATACCTTGCGGCAAAGACGAATATGTTTGAGAGGCTCCTGCTCCTTGCCGGCGGCCTTATGCTCATTGATCCCCGTCTCATGACAGATGCGGCAGGCATCGGCATTCTTGCCTTTGTCCTCTTTATGCAGTTCCTGAGAAGAAAGAAAGCGGATGCATAATTTCTACGGTTCAATCACTCCACACAAAAACCCGCAGTATGTATTGCGGGTTTTTGTGTACCTTATTTAAGAGGAAGAGATTCTTCTCCCATAAGAATCCTTTCCATATCCTCATCTGCCGACTCCGCCCACGGCAGACGAAGCTTCGGCTGAATTCCCTCAAGAAGGTGGGGAAAGAGCGAATTGTCTTCCTTGATTTTTTCAGGAACGAAAACGGAAAGGCGGTCAGGCAGGATTTCCAGATCAATAGGGAAGGACGGCCCCTTTTCACCGTCTACATTTGTTATGAGTTCTTCTTCATTGCTGATGGAAATATGGGCTTTTTTTACGCCGACCACAGTCAATATTTCCGGCTCCAGCTGGAGGCCTGTGAGAAGTTTCGGAGCTTCACGGATGGTGCGGAGCCATTGGAAATTATGGAAAAGAGCCAGTTTGATGACGCCTTTGTTCCTTTCTTCCGGCGGGACAAGGTTGCGGAAGCTGCCTGCCGAATCGGTGAGCATGGCTGCCACCAAAGGGGAAGAAATATGGATATCCGTCCCGTTTTCTTCTCTGATGTGGAAATGGTAAGAATGCTGTTTGGGAAGAGCCTGAAATCCTTTCATAAAGTACGCAAGAGAGCCAAAAAGCGTTTTTTCCTTAATTGTCACTTCGCTGACCGCTTCCGGAATAAGTCCTGCGGCAACGATATTGATGAAGTAGCGGTCATTGATTTTCCCTACATCGATAGTAGTGCGTTTTGCCTGCTCCAGCATCCGTATAGCGCCCTGGGGCGAACGGGGGATATGAAGCGCCCGTGCCAGATCATTCACCGTTCCGAAAGGAATAAAACCGAAGCATGAATCGCTGCGGACAGGAACCATGCCGTTAATGACTTCATTAATCGTACCGTCGCCGCCCATGCAGATGATGTCTTTATTCTTTTCCGCGGCGCGGCGGGCGAAATCTTTCGCATCTCCCGCTTTTTGCGTCAGCTTGATGGAAACGTCGTCATACCGTTTGGAAAGAACAGAAGATAAAAGCGGAATGTACTTCGGCGCCCGTTCCCGTCCCGAGGTGGGATTTACAATGACCAGACAGCGTTTTACGTTTTCCAAAACCAGGCCCTCCTCCTGCAATTCTATTTCTTTACTATTATAGCAGAAATGTATTTATGGAAAGAGGTATAAAGGGATCTTCTTAAAGAAATATTTTCTAAGAGTGTGTCACAAATGTTTGATTACTATAGAGATCCGTGCTGAGATAAATGCATAGGGTTCTTGAGGTATGTTGTAAGTTGTAGTATAATATAACCTGCAATTTGTGTACGGTAAATAAAAGGACGGACCCTTTTACCGGTATAAGGAGGAATATTTTTTATGAACGTAAAAGCAGAAGCACTGGATCAGCACAAGGTACAGCTTACCATTGATGTACCGGCTGAAGTTGTGGTCAAGGGGTTTAAGCAGGCAGTAGCCCGTATCGCCAACCAGGTGAAGATTCCCGGGTTCCGTAAAGGCAAGGCGCCCCGCCGCATTATCGAGATGCATTTCGGCAAAGAAGCTGTTGCCGGAGAAGCACAGGATATTGTTATCAACCAGGCTTTGAATGACGCGATTATGCAGGAAAAACTCATTGCTGTCACCACTCCCGAAGTAAAACAGGAACGTTTTTCTGAAACGGAAGGTGCTGCGTTCACCGCTACTTTTGTTAAACAGCCGAAAGTAAAGCTTGGCGAATATAAAGGACTTTCTGCCAAACATGTAAAACCGGAGATTTCCGATGACCAGGTTATGGCACAGATCCGGCAGGCTGCAGAGCAGAATGCGAGAATGGAAAAGGCGGAAGAAGGTACTGTCCTTAAAAAAGGCGATATCGCCGTTATCGACTTCAAAGGTACCGTTGACGGAAAAGCTTTTGAAGGCGGAGAGGGGAAAACTTATCCGCTGGAAATCGGCTCAAAGAGCTTTATCCCGGGGTTTGAAGACCAGCTTGAAGGCCACAAGGCGGGCGATGACGTAACTGTCTCCGTATCTTTCCCGAAAGACTATTTCGTGGATACTCTTGCCGGTAAAGAGGCGGAATTCGCTGTACATATCAATGATGTGAAGCATAAAGTAATTCCCGTTATTGATGATGCTTTTGCCAAATCCATAAGCCGTCATGAAACGCTGGACGAACTGAAGGAAAGCCTGAAACAGCAGATGCAGCTCCGGGCATTCCAGCAGGCGGAAGAAGCTTACCACCAGTCCCTGATTAATCAGGCGGTGGCAAATTCCGAAGTGGATATTCCGCAGGAAATGGTCGATCAGCGCATTGATGAAATCGAACAGGAAGTTAAACTGAATATGGAAGCCCAGGGTATGGATTTTGATAAGTATCTTTCCAACATGGGCAAGTCAGAGGAAGAATTCCGTCAGAGCTACAATAAGACTGCTGAGCAGCAGGTACGCGAAGGCTTGGTGCTTGCGGAAATCGCTAATGTTGAAAAACTGGAAGCGACCAATCAGGATCTGAATATGGAAGTTTACAGCATGGCGCGCCAGTTTAATGCGGAACCGAAAGATGTCATCAAAATTATCAGAGATGAAAACCGCGCGGGGATGCTTTACAATTCCGTACTCCGCAAGAAAGCGGCTGCTTTCATTTACGGCGCGGCGGTAAAGGAAGAAAGTAAAAAAGAAGAAACAGCCAAGAAGACAGAAGCTCCGGCAAAAGAAAAGAAAGAATCTCCGCTGGCTGCAAAGACAGTCAAAGAACTGAAAGCTTACGCTGAAGAAAAGGGTATTGCCCTTGACTCCCGCGCAAAGAAAGCGGACATCATCGCTACGATCGAAGCGGCTGAAAGAAAGTAATCCGTTCAACTTCATACAATGAATTTTATTTCATAACCTAAAGAGGCGCAGGCATGTTCCGCGTCTCTTTGTTGATGTATGAAAAAGAAATATAGAATTTTATCGTTATAAATTGTAAGATTGTGGTACAATTAGAAAGTACAAATATTATTTATGAGAAAGGATGTTTATCTATGCCTTATGTGCCGATTGTTGTGGAACAGACCTCTCATGGGGAACGTTCCTATGATATTTATTCCCGTCTTTTAAAAGACCGTATCGTATTTCTTGACGGCCCCATTGATGATCATACCGCCAACGTGATTATTGCCCAGTTTCTCTTTCTGGAAGCGGAAGACCCCGACAAAGATATCCATTTTTACATCAACAGCCCCGGCGGCGTTGTGACGGCAGGCATGGCTGTTTATGACACGATGCAGTATATCCGCCCTGATGTGTCTACCATCTGTATCGGTTCCTGCGCATCCATGGCGGCCGTACTTCTGACAGCCGGCGAAAAAGGGAAACGCTACGCCCTGCCTCATGCCAGCGTTATGATCCATCAGCCCCTCGGCGGTGCGCAGGGACAGGCGACAGATATTGCAATCCATGCCAAAGAAATTATCCGTCTCCGCAGCGAGCTCAACGGAATCATCGCGGCCCACAGCGGACAGACGCTGAAAACTGTCATGAAAGACACCGAAAGGGATAATTTTATGACTGCTGACGCCGCTTTGAAATATGGGCTCATTGATAAGATTCTTACCAGAAATGAACTGGCCGAGTTAAACGGGAAATCTGAATTAAGCAAGAAATAAGGAGGCTCTGTGGCTAATAAAAATGAACAACCGCCGGTATGCAATTTCTGCGGACGGTCGGGAGACGAAGTCGAAAGACTGATTGCGGGACCGGGCGTCTTTATCTGCAATGAATGCATTGAAGTCTGCCGGAACATATTGGAAGAAGAAATGAAAACTTCGAAGAAGAAGGGGCTTCCCGATTTTGAACTTCCGACACCTGAAAAAATCAAAGAATACATGGATCAGTACGTTATCGAGCAGGATGATGCAAAAGTTGCCCTTGCCGTAGCCGTGTACAACCATTATAAACGTATCCGCTATGAAAAAGACGATGACGGTGTGGAACTGCAAAAGTCAAATATCATCATGCTGGGACCCACAGGGAGCGGGAAAACTCTTCTTGCCCAGACGTTGGCGAGGTTTTTGAATGTTCCTTTTGCTATTTCCGATGCGACTACCTTAACAGAAGCGGGCTATGTGGGGGAAGACGTGGAAAATATCCTGCTCCGTCTTATCCAGGCGGCGGATTACGACCTTGAAAGAGCGCAGCGGGGCATTGTCTACATTGATGAAATTGATAAAATCGCAAAAAAATCGGAGAATCCGTCTATTACAAGGGATGTTTCAGGGGAAGGCGTACAGCAGGCCCTGCTGAAAATCCTTGAAGGGACCGTAGCCAGTGTTCCGCCGCAGGGCGGACGCAAGCATCCTAACCAGGAGATGATCCAGCTGGATACGTCAAATATCCTCTTCATCTGCGGCGGAGCTTTTGCCGGCATAGATAAAGTCATCGCCCGCAGAACGACCAGGAGCACGATGGGATTTGGCGCGGATATCAAGAAAGCCGATGAGAAAGACATTGCGGAAGTTCTTCAAAACGTAGAACCTGAAGACCTCCTGAAATTCGGACTTATTCCGGAATTTATCGGCAGGCTTCCTGTCATCGTAGCTCTCCACCCGCTGAAAGAAGAAGCGCTTATCAGAATCCTGTCAGAACCGAAAAACGCTCTTATCCGACAGTATCAGAAACTTCTCGGCATGGACAATGTGGAGCTTGTTTTTGAGGGGAAAGCGGTTCGTGCCATTGCGAAGAAAGCCATCGAAAGGAATACGGGCGCCCGCGGACTCCGTGCGATTATTGAAAAGA
>OHFE01000751.1_pt1 | contig 10229 bp, 6 predicted proteins | sample 1567471 | NCBI WGS metagenome assembly OHFE01 (sample SAMEA3879513, study PRJEB24766) | human gut metagenome | biome: human-associated habitat; feature: feces | place: USA | collected 1985/1987 | reverse complement strand
CAGTGAAGGCAAGAAAGACTACCGGATGGTTCCTTGCCCGCAGGATGACTATCCTTGCCCCGTATTTTGGGCACGTTTCTATACCCTTGAAGACAACCGCCCTTTCTTCTGCGACCGCGACGGAGTGAAGAAGTACGATATTTCCGAGATAGGGTATGAGCGCCGCAACGGCTATAGCTGGTATAACAATGCCGGATTGAAAGTGCTGAAAAAGTACGAACAGTGGAAAAAACAGATAAAAGATTAACGGCGACATCAAAAAGAAACTTCCATTAGCAGCCTTATATTCCACCGGTCATCATACAAAAAGCCGCTCGAGGAGAGTTTCCTGAGCGGCTTTTATATCATATTCGGGATTATCCGTTATTTACTGCAATTCCACGGTTTCAACTGTTTGAAGAAGTCATTACCCTTATCATCCACCAGGATAAATGCCGGGAAATCTTCCACTTCAATCTTCCAGATAGCTTCCATACCGAGTTCGGGATATTCCACACATTCGATGCTCTTAATATTGTTTTGCGCCAAGATAGCAGCAGGACCGCCAATAGAGCCGAGATAGAAACCGCCGTACTTCTTGCAAGCATCCGTAACCTGCTGGCTGCGGTTACCTTTGGCAAGCATAATCATGCTTCCGCCGTGACTCTGGAAGAGGTCTACGTACGGGTCCATACGTCCGGCTGTTGTCGGGCCCATCGAACCGCAAGCCATTCCCTGCGGAGTTTTGGCAGGACCGGCATAGTAGATAGGATGGTCTTTGATATACTGCGGCAAATCCTCACCGCGGTCCAAACGTTCTTTCAGCTTGGCATGAGCAATGTCACGGCCTACGATGATAGTGCCGTTCAGAGACAGACGGGTGGAAACCGGATACTTAGTCAACTCTTTCAGGATATTTTCCATCGGTTGGTTCAAATCAATCTTCACCACATCACCCTCACCGGCTTTACGGAGTTCGGCAGGAATCAGTTCACCCGGATTGCTGTCAAGCTTTTCAATCCAGATACCGTCCTTGTTGATTTTACACTTGATGTTACGGTCGGCAGAGCAGGAAACGCCCAAGCCTACCGGACAGGAAGCACCGTGACGCGGCAGACGGATAATACGTATATCATGAGCCAGATACTTACCTCCGAACTGTGCACCAAGACCAATTCTGTGAGCTTCTTTCAGCACTTCTTTCTCCAGCTCTACATCACGGAATGCACGGCCGAATTCATTGCCGGTAGTAGGCAGGTTATCGTAGAAGTGAGTGGAAGTCAGTTTCACAGTCAGCAGGTTTTTCTCGGCAGATGTACCGCCGATAACGAATGCGATATGATAAGGCGGACATGCAGCCGTACCCAACGTTTTGATTTTCTCAATAAGGAAAGGCACAAGTGTACCGGGATTCAGAATAGCTTTCGTTTCTTGATAAAGATAAGTCTTGTTGGCAGAACCGCCGCCTTTGGTCACACAAAGGAACTCGTACTCCATGCCCTCGGTAGCCTCGATATCAATCTGTGCCGGAAGGTTACACTTCGTATTTACCTCATCGTACATCGTAAGAGGAGCATTTTGAGAATAGCGCAGGTTCTCTTCGGTATAGGTCTTGTACACACCCAGTGAGAGAGCTTCTTCATCACAATAGCCCGTCCATACCTGCTGTCCTTTTTCACCGTGGATAATGGCAGTACCCGTATCCTGGCAGAAAGGCAGCACGCCTTTCGAGGCAACTTCGGCATTACGCAGGAAAGTCAGCGCCACATACTTATCATTGTCACTTGCCTCAGGGTCACTCAAAATTTTAGCAACCTGCTCGTTGTGCGAACGACGCAACATGAACGAAACGTCACGGAAAGCGGCATTGGCCATTGCAGTCAAGCCTTCTTTTTCAATCTTCAGGATAGGTTTTCCTTCAAACTCGCTTACAGACACATAGTCTTTGGTAAGCAGATAATACTCAGTCGTATCCTTACCCTTTTCGAACATGGGCTGATACTTGAACGGAGGTGTTGTTGCCATAATTACTTGTTCATTTAGTTTAAAAGTGATTTCGTAACAGCAAAGGTAAGAAGTAATCTTGAAATATTTCTTTAATTAGAAAGAAAAAACGAGATTGAAACCTAATACTTCAACCCCGCTTTCTCTATTTTAATCATATAAAACGAATGGATTTGCCATCCCTCCGCCTCATCTTCATTGTACCTTTTGCATGCGTCTTATCAGCTCATCGCCCAATGCGGTCTTCACTTCAATGTGTTTGAGAACGGCCGTTACGAACGGATTGTTTTCGAAGTCACCACGTACCTGCTCGAAATCAAGTTCTTTTTCAAGACGTGAACCATCCGCACCAAAACCGGTCATGGAAGCCAGAGAAAATTCCTTTTTGGCATCCTCATAGACCATGCGGTCCAGACCAACAACAGCTTCTTTCCATTTCTCGACAATATGAATTATATCCTCTGCAGTCATATTTTCCGGAGCAATGCCATAGAATTCTTCCAACTTCTCATAAGCCCATGTCCACTCGTAGGTATAATAATTCCGGTGCATCCGCTCAAACTCGGTATTGATATGCTTCAAACGGTTAATCGCACCCGACTCTATGCCGTCTATCAAGGCATCAATCTCACTTTTGGGAGCTATCAGTCCGGAAATATCCACCCATTCGCCGCTACCGATAGGTGTATCAGGCTTCAACCGGGCGCGAATCTCTTCATTGGTATGAAAACCGATACCTTCCAAACGTTTGATAACCGAATTGCCAAGAAACTTGTGAATGGCTATCTCATAAAAGCGGATACCTTTCACCAGAGCCGAGTTGCGTATCTTGGCACTGTGAAAAGAATGTCGGAAAGTTCGCCGGAGGCATAACGCAGATTCTTCAAAGTCTCCCGTCCCTTGAACATCTTCTGTACGGTATAGGGACTCAACAGATTGTAGTTAATGAAGTCCAGTTTGTTGGTATCGGTACGCTGGTCGCGCCGGGGCCATTTTTGCGCATCACGGATAGTACCCACACTTCGCAGATTGACGCCGGGCACAAGATATGTCGTATTGTTCTGTTCTATCAGATAAGAGAACGGCAGATTGGAAGTATCGGAATGGTTGACGTGACGTCCCATAACCAAAGAGAACGCCCCTACCCTTGCGGGCCACAGGATATAGGAATCGGAAGTGGTTTTAGCTCCACGCTCCAACGTACCCTGATGGATAGGACCGAGCTTGTACATGTGATTACTTTGATTGGAACCGGAACCGGCATTCATAAAGGAAAACATACCGGCTATAAGCAAGGTGGATTTATGATGTGTCACCGTATAAGGTCCGGCAAAGATGGCACACGCTTCACCGTTTTCTCCCTGACAGTTACTGAAAAACAAAGAGTCTGAGGCAGAGTAGTTATGTCCCAGTTTGCAAGCCTGCCCTACAAAGCAACGGGTAAGCATGGCTCCATCATCCACATGCGAACCGGACGATATGATAAAATTATCGCAAATAACGCCGTGCCCGATATGTACAGGCGCGTTCTCGTTACTGTTGACACTTCCGTTGTACAGACGACACGTACCACAAATGTGGCAATAGTCGCCAATGCGGACATTCTTGATAGAGCCGGTATTGAGTATCATTACATGGCTGCCGATAGAACCGGTAGCGGAGGCATGCTTATTGGAATAGAAATCGGTAATTTCCTTCATCCGCGCAATCAGCTCCGGACGGTGACGGTACAGCGCCATGATATAAGCCTGATGGGCAGAAAGTTTGTCACTGATAAGTACTTCGCGCCCGCCGGTCTCGTTCAATACAGACACTTCCACACTGTTACCGAACCTGGACAATCCGTCTACAAGAATAATGTCTACATTCTCAATGAAAGTATCATGCCCTATTTCATAATTGGCAATGTAGTTTTGGATATTCTCGATGCAGCAATTATCACCCACCGTTACATTGTGAAGCGTTACATGCCGCAAACCGGAATGTTTCTTTATTCCACCCGGCAAAGTAAATTCAGAATGGAATACCCCCAAACGCACCTCACCCGAAAAACGGGTATGATGTACGAATTCCGTTGAAAACTCTTCTGCAACGGTTACTTTCCCCCAATCATCTGCCAGACACGACTGGCTCTTCAACCGAAGAACTTCGTCTTCGGTCAAGTTTCTGTAAGTCATAACATTCAAATTAAAAATGAAGAATCAATTCTTCATTGAATTAAACTTCCTCTTCATCGTAAGTCTGATAAAGAAAGTCGTTATAGGGGTACTTCTGCACATGCAGCTCTTTTACACGCCGGTAAACCACACTCTTCAGTTCCTCTACATTGATACGTTCGCGAGCAGAGATGAAAAGGCAATTGTCTTCCAACTTCGCCATCCACGTCTTCATCAGTTCTTCGAGTGTTAAGTTTTCTTTGGTTCTGGGGGTAAGGTCGTCGTCCGCTTTCGCCACATAGGTGTAAGCGTCTATTTTATTGAATACAAGTATCATGGGCTTACCGGATGCACCGATGTCCGCCAATGTCTTGTTCACCACTTCTATCTGCTCTTCAAAATCGGGGTGGGAAATATCTACGATGTGCAACAACAGGTCGGCTTCGCGCACCTCGTCCAACGTAGATTTAAAAGAGTCTACCAAATCGGTGGGCAACTTACGGATAAAGCCTACCGTGTCCGACAGCAGAAACGGCAGGTTCTCGATGATAACCTTGCGCACCGTAGTGTCCAACGTGGCAAACAGCTTATTCTCTGCAAAGACTTCACTTTTCGAAAGCAAAGTCATCAATGTGGATTTTCCTACATTGGTATATCCCACCAATGCCACACGAATCAAGCGTCCGCGGTTCTTCCGCTGGGTAGACTTCTGCTTGTCAATCTCAGCCAAACGCTCCTTCAACAATGACATACGGTTCAAGATGATACGGCGGTCCATTTCCAGCTGCGTTTCACCCGGACCGCGAAGTCCCACGGAACCTTTACCTCCACCGGCACCGGAGCCACCACCCTGGCGTTCCAAGTGGGTCCACAAACGTTGCAGACGGGGGAGCATGTACTTATACTGCGCCAGCTCCACCTGCGTTTTTGCATTGGCAGTCTGGGCACGCATGGCAAAGATATCGAGAATCAAGGACGTACGGTCCAGTATCTTGATTTTGAGTTCAGCTTCTATATTGCGTATCTGCTTGGCGGAGAGTTCATCATCAAAAATCACCATTCCGACTTCACGCTCATTTTCCTCTTCCTGATGAATATATTCCTTGATTTCTTCCAGCTTTCCTTTACCGACATAGGTCACGGAATTGGCAGCAGGCAGTTTCTGAGTAAACCTTTTCACCACTGTTGCTCCGGCCGTTTCGGCCAAGAACTCCAACTCATCCAAATACTCCTTGGTCTTACGCTCATCTTGTGTCTGAGTAATCAAACCAACTAAGATGGCAGTTTCAACCTGTGCTTCAGAAATTACAAATTCTTTCATTTATCTATCAATCTAAATAAGTTCGCGACAAATATAACAAAAAAAGAGGATGAACGTTGAACGTCATCCTCTTTTTTATTACAGTTATTCCCTATAGTTGTGGTTGTGGAGCAGCCGGATTGTTATCAGTGTCACTGATTCCGGAATTGGTTTCCATTTCACATTGCGGAATCCGATAGATCAGGATCTGCGCTTCTGCTGCTGAATTATATTGTACAGACGGGTCATAATTCGTATTCTTACGAACCACCGGCTTTTTCAAGCGTAGGATATCGAACAGTGAGAAACCTTCTCCCCAAAGTTCCATACGACGCTGCAACCAAACCTCATCCTGAAAATCCTGTGCCGAATTAGCTTTACTTGTAAAGGAAGGATCCCGATATGTCCGTACAAAATTTTCCAATGTACTCTTTCCGCCACTCAGATTACCACCCATGGCTTCTGCCTCAGCCTTTATCAGATACATTTCTTCAACACGCATCAAAGGCCAGTCTGACGCATTGGTTGTGTTACCAAATATACTTTGATAAGCTCCGAACTTTGTATTTACATACGGAGTCAAACCAAAATATTCAACGATGGAAGTACCCTCAATCTGCTCATTATCAATCAATGAAGATTTATTATCCGGAGACAAGAACCATTGTTTACGGATATCTGTTTCGGGTATTAAATCATATAATGCAGAATTCACCTTTCTATATCCATCAGGCACTCCTGAAGTATAACCGTTCCCGGTAAAAGAGCACAAGTGCGAAGGCCAGTTGATAATACCTGTCTGGACAACATCATTATCAGGCGTAATCATCACTCCCCATAACCATGAACTTGCCGATGCTGAATTAAAGGTAGGAGTAGATACCTGGGCTAAAGTCTGAGGTGTACCGCCAGCAATGGCACGTTCTGCATCTTTAGCTGCATCCGCCCATTTTTGCATTAACAGATTGGCACGAGCACGCAATCCGTAAACTACTGCCTCATCAATCTGATCTTTGTTTGAGCCATTATCATACCCGGTCAATAAATCAGCAGCCGTATTCAGGTCACTCATAATCTGGTCATACACCTGCTGTACAGTTGCACGCGGATTATTCTGCATATCTTCATCAGTCATTGTTTCTGTAACAATAGGTACTGCCAGACTATTTTCATGACCTGCATAAGTAAACTGATAAATTTGAACCAAGTTCAGATAGTCATAAGCACGAGCAGCTAAAGCTTGGCCACGATAAACCTTCAAAGAAGAATCTTCCGTATCTGCCGCTATCAATTTCAATACATTGTTTGCAGCTTTCAAGTGATTATAGAACGTTTTCCAAATCAATTCATCGCTTGAACTATCGTATACTCTGTCACTATAATTCTGAGATGTATTAAACCAGTTATATCCATTAACCAATGCAACCAAATCCTGCCCTCCTGATTCCAATATCATAGATACCGCAGGAATACCATAGTCATTATGATAAGTAGTGGCATCATCTGAAATCGTACCAAAAGTATTTAATTTGGCTGCCATAGCGTTCACTTCAGCAGTTATCAAATTAGGTCTGCCATTGATTATATCTTCTTTCTGTTCTTCAGATATGTAATCTCCTTCAGGAAATTTATCCAAATCGCAAGATGCCATTAATAAAGCGACACTTGCAAATGCTATATATTTATTTGACAATTTCATATTCTTAAAAATGGGTTGCTAAATTAGAAATTTAAAGATATACCTCCGGAAATTGTGCGGATAGGTGAATATACATTGTCAGCAGCCACATAACCTTGACGTGGGTCCAACCCTTTGCGAGCTGTCAGCAAAGCCACATTATCTGCAACAAAGAATACACGGACACCGTCAATCTGCATTTTACGTGTCAGACTCTTCGGCAAAGTATAACCCAATGTAATATTCTGCAAGCTTAAATAATCCGAACTAGTCAAGAAACGATCTGTTAATCTGTTCGTATATTGGTCATTAATATTCATACGAGGAACATCCGTATTTTTATTTTCAGGAGTCCATGCTTTTAACATATCTTTATGCAAAGCACTACCCGTGGCTGCCACATCCATTAATCCTTGATAAGTATAGTCCAGAATACGTCCACCAAGCTGATATGCAAACGAAACAGAGAGATCAAAGCCATAGGCTGTGACACTTGTTCCAAAACCACCATAAACTTTAGGTAAAATGTCACCTGATGCGAATCTGTTTTCAGAAGCGACAGAATAAGATTTCGTAACTGTATTACCATTCTCATCCGGAGTCACCAGCGCCCACAGACTCTCTCCTGTTTCAGAATCCACACCTACATATTTAGGTAAATAAAGCTGGTACATAGACTCATCTTCACGATAAATCCGAGCACCGTCAATCAATTGTCCATTCAGTTCTGGAGATAATTCCAAGACTTTATTCTTGAAATGTGTAAGATTAAAATTTACATTCCAGGAAAGGTTCTTGTTTTCAATTATATTGGAATACAAGTCCAATTCAACCCCACGGTTTACCATTGAACCCACATTCTCAGGAAAACGGGAATAACCCATTGAAGCTGCTACCGGTTTGAAATAAAGCATATCGGTTGTTTTACGTGAGAAGTACTCAACAGAACCACCTAACTTACCACCCCAAAAAGCGAAATCAAATCCAGTATTAAAGCTGTGTGAAGTTTCCCAAGTAATTTCCTTATTACCTTTATAATATAGAGAAGTTGAAAAATCACCATTACTGTTTGCCAATGTATACTGGTCTTGATACGGATAGTAGTTACGGTACAAACCACCTTGGAACATCAAGTTATCATTACCTTGCAAACCATAGCTGATTTTAAATTTCAACATATCAATCCAAGACTGGTTTTCCAAGAATTTCTCTTTGCTTAATAACCATCCAGCTCCTACAGACCAGAAGTTACCCCAACGATTATCCGGGTGAAAACAAGAAGAAGCATCACGACGGAAAGAAGCTGAAACAAAATACCGTCCATCATAGTCATATTGTGCACGGAACAGCCATCCTTCTGTTGCATAATTACGAGAATATGAATTATTGCTCTGGTTCATAATACCATTGCCTAATTCAGGAACATTCGGATCATACAATTTCTCACGTTGTCCGTACAAATATTGATATTTATAGTCATAACTTTCATGTCCGGCCAAAATATCCACATTATGAACATCATTAAATGTTTTGTTGTATGTCAATAAATACTGCTGATTTACACTAAATGTACGCTCACTAGATACACTGATCAAACCTCCGACTCCGCTAGTTTCAGAATACTGTCCGTAGAAGGGGTTAACCATCTCTGTAGCACGCACATTATTTACATCAACACCTATATTCACTTTTGCCTTGATTCCATTCCAAATATCAATATCAGCAGACCATTTTCCACTAACCACATCACCCGAATATTTCATTTTATCCAGCATATAACTTGCCAACGGATTTGCATTAGGAATCGTATTACGGCTACCATTTGAATCTTGTCCTGGCTTTCCATAATCATAACGAAGGAAACCTCGATTATCTACCATAATATTACCCTGTGCATCACGAACATACATAGGATAAATGGCTCCCATAATATTTGATGCATAAAAGATGTTTGCATTTGATGTACCACCCTCAGTATCCTGTTCACGGCTATCATAATGAGTAAATGATACATTTCCTTCCATCTTCAACCAAGGCTTCACTTGATAGTCAGCTTTCAAACGTGCAGAATAACGTTGGAAACCAGAGTTAGGAACAATTCCCTTATCATCCAAATAGCCGGCCGACATATAATAATTCATTTTTTCAGTCGCACCGCTGATACTTAAATTATACTCTTGACGCAGGTTATTTTCAAAAATTTCATCCGACCAATTATCCGGAGTATAATAATATGTACCATCAGAATAACCTAATGTCGCATTAGGATTCAATTTGCCATCCATACCGATCAGTTGCTGTCCTTGAGGAATGGAATACACCTGATATCCCAAATATGTAGAAGAAAGCATCGCTTGATTAGCGTACGCATTAGCTTTAGCCAAATCTCCGGCTGCCGCATATCCTTTCAAATCGGCATTATAAATAGAAGAATAGTTTAATTCATAGAATGTAGCCGGATCCGTAATTGTTTCATAATTAGGTACTCCACGTTTATTTACACCCCATTTAGCGTCAAAAGTGACACGGGCTTCCCCACTCTTACCACGCTTGGTAGTAATCAAGATTACACCATTGGCACCACGTGCACCATACAGAGCGTTAGAAGCAGCATCTTTCAACACTGTCATTGATTCTATATCAGAAGTACTGATAGCAGAAATTTCACCATCATACGGAACTCCATCTACCACATACAAAGGCTTGTTACTAGCCGATATAGATCCAATACCACGAATACGCACTTCAGCATCTTTGCCCGGCTGACCATTATTACTCGTAGTTTGTACTCCGGCTACTTGACCCGCCAAAGCATTTGTCACATTTGAAGTTTGTCTCGTCGCTATTTTTTCATTTTTTATAGTAGCAGCCGAACCTGTAAATGCAGATTTTTTCGCTGTACCATAAGCCACCACCATTACCTCTTCAAGCTGTTCTGTATCAGACTTTAATACAATATTCAAGTTTGCTTTAACTGGCACTTCTTGTGTAGCCATTCCGATAAAGGAAACTACCAAAGTCTTTGCGGAACTAAAATATACAAAAAAACATCTAGTAATCAAATATTTAGCATTCTGCTCTCTTGTAGATATACAATATTACATCTATTATA
>OHFE01000744.1_pt1 | contig 10283 bp, 8 predicted proteins | sample 1567471 | NCBI WGS metagenome assembly OHFE01 (sample SAMEA3879513, study PRJEB24766) | human gut metagenome | biome: human-associated habitat; feature: feces | place: USA | collected 1985/1987 | reverse complement strand
ACGGCGGCGAAGTCGTGCGTGCCGATGAAGCAGTCCGCCGCGCGCTGCATGACCGTCTCGTCCAGATGCTTGGGGTAGAACCATGCACGGTTGACATAAAACGGATCGCGGATGCCGGAATTATAGATCAGATACGTATATTCCTTTTTGACGCAGGAGCCGATGGCGTTGAAGTCCTCGTGCACCTCCATCGCGTTTGTCACGACGATATCCTCCGGCAGGTGCGTGTTGAGCGCATACGGGATGCGGTCACACGGAATGCGGGCGGAAGTGCGGAAATTGGCGACATAGACGCGTGCGTGAACGCCTGCGTCCGTGCGGCCGCAGCCGACGAGCTTGACGTTCCCGCCGCAGACCTTTGAGAGGCCCTTTTCCATCGTCTCGCAGACGCTTGAGACCGTCTTCTGCACCTGCCAGCCGTGATAGGCTGTGCCGAGATATTTGAGCGTCAGGGCGATGTTGCGCATAGGATACTTCCTTATCATCTGAGTGTGAGCGGTGGAAATAGGAGGGCGCTTGTAGGGGCCGATGCCCACATCGGCCCGGCGGATTGCATCGTTTTTACGGTAATCTTCGGCGAATTCGTAACTTCTCATCGGGCCGATGTGGGCATCGGCCCCTACAACTCATTGGGTAGACACAGTACGGATTCGCATCGGGCCTTTACTTTTTGTGTCTGCCTGCTGCAACATTTCAGGGGAGCCTTTTGTTACAGGCCAAGCTGCCGCAGGACGATCATGACGGCGAGGAGGGCTGCGCCGGAGAGGTAGGCGAGGTAATCGCGCTTCTGATAGTGCAGCTCGGAGAGCTTTGTGCGGCCCTCGCCGCCGTGGTAGCAGCGGCATTCCATGGCGGTCGCAAGCTCGTCGGCCCGGCGGAACGCGCTGATGAACAGTGGCACAAGAATGGGCACGAGCGCCTTGGCGCGGCTGAGGAGGTTGCCGGATTCAAAATCCGCACCTCTGGCCTTCTGCGCCGACATGATCTTGTCCGTTTCCTCAATAAGCGTGGGGATAAAGCGCAGAGCGATGGACATCATCATGGAAAGCTCATGCACCGGCGCGTGCAGCCTTTTAAGCGGCGACAGCAGGCTTTCCAGCCCGTCCGTCAGCGCGATCGGCGAGGTTGTATAGGTTAACATAAATGTTCCAGCCACGAGCAGGGAAATGCGAAGCACCATGAAAACGGCGTTCTGAATGCCGGATTTTGTGATTTTGAAGATCCAGAACTGCGCAATTGGTTCCCCCTGTCCGTAAAACAGGTTCAAAAGCGCGGTCAGGATGATGATGAACAGAAGCGGCTTGAGGTTTTTGAGCACGACCTTCAAGCGGATCTTGCTCATGGCAATGACGATGGCGAGGAACGCGGCAATGACCACATAGGAAACGAACCATTTCGCGAGGAACAGCGCAACGATATAGACGATCACGAGCACGAGCTTCGTGCGGGGGTCGAGCTTGTGGATGGGGGTCTGGCCGGGGAAAAACTGGCCGAGGGTCACGTCCTTCAGCATATCTGCGCGCCCCCCTTCAGAAGCGGCTCGAGCAGGTCTGCCGCCTGCTCGACCGTATAGGCCGAGGCCGGGACGTTCACGCCGAGCTGCTGCAGCCGCAGCAGCACCTGCGTCATGCACGGCACATTCAGACCCATGGAGACAAGCTCCGCCGCGTGGGAAAAGACCTCGGACGGTGCGCCGGTCATGACGGCAGTCCCCTTTTCCATGACGATCAGGCGGTCAACGTTGGAGGCAATCTCCTCCATCGAGTGGCTGACCATCACAACAGCCGCTTGCTGCGCGGCCTGATAATCGCGGATATTTTTGAGAATGCTCTCGCGGCCCGCGGGGTCAAGTCCCGCTGTCGGCTCGTCGAGAATGAGCACGTCCGGCTCCATGGCGATCACGCCCGCGATGGCCGCGCGGCGCTTCTGTCCGCCGGACAGATCGAACGGGGATTTGGCAAGCTCCGCCTCGGAAATGCCGACAAAGCCCGCCGCACGGCGGACACGCGCGTCGATCTCGTCTTTGGAAAGGCCCATGTTTTTCGGGCCGAAGGCGATATCGGCGTAGACAGTCTCCTCAAACAGCTGATATTCCGGGTACTGGAACACCAGACCGACGCGGAAGCGGATCTGGCGGGTGAACTTGGGGTCCTCCCAGATGTCGCGGCCGTCAAACAGCACATGGCCGGACGTCGGCTTCAGAAGGCCGTTCATATGCTGCACCAGCGTGGATTTGCCGGAGCCGGTATGGCCGATGAGGCCGACGAACTCGCCCCGGCTGATCGTCAGATCGACGTTCGAAAGCGCCGCGTGTTCAAACGGCGTATCCGGGCTGTAGATATGGGAAAGCTTCTGTATCTCTAAAATAGGCGTCAAGGCTTCTTCCTCCGGGTGTTCTGGTTCAGCTGCGCGCGATGCGCTGCCGGAGCAGCTGCGCGCAGGCCTCCGGCGTCAGCGCGTCGGTCGGAATGTCGACGCCGCGGCGCTTCAGCTCCAGCAGCAGCTGCTCGGTCTGCGGCACGTCGAGGCCGACGCTGCGCAGCAGCGGCTCCTGCGCGAAGACCGCCTGCGGCGTTCCGTCGGCGACGATCCTGCCCTCGGACATGGCGATCACGCGGTCCGCGCGTGCGGCCTCGTCCATGTGATGGGTGATCAGAATGACCGTCATGCCGGTTTCCCGGTTCAGCCGTTCGATGGTATCGAGCACCTCGCGCCGGCCCTGCGGGTCGAGCATGGCAGTCGGCTCGTCGAGCACGACGCACTGCGGCTGCATAGCGAGCACGCCCGCGATGGCCACGCGCTGCTTCTGCCCGCCAGACAGGAGCTGCGGGGCGTAGGTGCGGTAGTCGTACATCCCGACGGCCCTGAGCGCGTCGTCGACGCGCTGCCGGATCTCCTGCGACGCGACGCCGAGGTTTTCCGGCGCAAAGGCGACATCCTCCTCTACGACATTGGAGACGATCTGGTTGTCCGGGTTCTGGAAGACCATGCCGACGTGCTGCCGGATGGCGAGAAGCATCGCCTCGTCCTTCGTATCCATGCCGTAGATCGTCACGCTGCCGCCTGCGGGCAGGAGAATGGCGTTAAAATGCTTGGCAAGCGTCGACTTGCCGCAGCCGTTATGTCCGAGCACGGCGACAAAGCTTCCCTGCTCAATGGACAGGCTCAGGCCGTCGAAGACGATATGCGTCTCGCCGCCGTCCTGACCCTCATACGTATAATGCAGGTTGTTTACCTGAATCGCTGTGGTCATGGTTTCTCCTTTGTCCAGCGGCAGGTCGCGCCGCACGGCAGAGCCAGGCCCGTATCGCGCACCGGCAAGCCCAGTTCGTCAGACTGGGTATAGCCGCCGTATTTCTTCGAGACGATCGTCTCCGTCAGATAGCGCATAACGGACGGGGCCAGCCCCGTCGTATACGAATTGATGATAAAAAACAGCGGATCGTCGGAAAGCACGCGGCTGACCAGCTCCACAAACGGATACAGGTTCTCCTCCAGCTTCCAGACCTCGCCGGACGGGCCGCGCCCGTAGCTTGGCGGGTCCATGATAATCGCGTCGTAGGTCCTGCCGCGGCGGATCTCGCGCTCGACAAACTTGGCGCAGTCGTCCACGATCCAGCGGATGGGCCTGTCCTCAAGCCCGGAGACCTTTGCGTTTTCCTTTGCCCAGAGCACCATGCCCTTGGCCGCATCGACGTGACAGACGCTTGCGCCCGCAGCGGCGCAGGCGATGGTCGCGCCGCCCGTATAGGCGAACAGGTTCAGAACGCGGACGGGACGGCCCGCATTGCGGATTCTCTCCATCATGAAGTCCCAGTTGGCAGCCTGTTCCGGGAAAACGCCGGTATGCTTGAAATTCATGGGCTTGACCTGAAAGGTCAGCTCTTTATAGTGCACCTGCCATTGGGCGGGCAGACGCAGATTCTGCCATTTTCCGCCGCCGGTGTTCGAGCGCGCGTAGCGCGCGTCATACTTCCGCCAGAGCGGATCGTCCTTCGGCGTGTTCCAGATCACCTGCGGATCCGGGCGCACGAGGAGGTATTTCCCCCACCGTTCGAGCTTTTCCCCGGCGGAGGTATCGAGGACCTCATAGTCCTTCCAGCTGTCAGCAAGCCACATATTGCTCTCCTGTCTGCGTTTGATTATGGGGTGCCGCCGTCTGCGGCGCTGCTCCAGATGTCGGACGCGTCCTGATCGGACTCGTCGTCCTCCTCGTCCTCCTCCGGCTCAGGTTCGGGCAGATCGTCCTCGCTGTGGATATAGCACTCGACGTTGATCGAATCCACGTCCGGCGAAACGGCGGCATAATACCCTGCCGGAAGATTGCCCGTCAGGATCGCGTAGGCCTGATCGAGCACCACAACACCGTTTTTGGGGAAGGCGCGGGACACGTCGAGCAGCGCGGCCTTGTGCGTGGCGTTGCCGGGAACCTGCGCGCAGAATTCGTTTGCCACATGGCCGGAGGCGTTGCAGATGTCGATCAGCTTATGAGCAGTGCACTGCGCCGTCGGCACGTCATGGGCGCTGAGCGTGACGCGGACCGTGCGGTCGCCGCGCGGGTCGAGCGCGCAGGCGTCGGACGGCAGAAGACCGCTGTCGCGGCAGACCGTGACCTCCACGAGATTGGCGGGCTGCTTGAACGATTTATCCTTCAGGTTCTGATGCACAAGGCGCATGACCTTCTGCCACATGACAATGGAGGGATTGGTGTCGGAATCCGTCAGAACGATCTCCTCCGGGTCATTGTAGCCGCACCAGACGACGCCGGTATAATACGGCGTATAGCCCGCGAACCAGCGGTCGAAATCGCGCGAGGTCGTGCCGGTCTTGCCGGCTACGGTCATGTTTTCCAGATGCGCCGCCGTGCCGGTGCCCTTTTCGACGGTCGATTTGAGCATATCGGTGATATACCACGCGGTCATGTCCTTCATGGCGACGTGGGATTCCTGCGTGTTGTCCAGAATGACCTGTCCGTTCGAATCCTTCACAACGGTGTAAGTCCGGGCCTCGCGCCAGACGCCCTCGTTGGCGAACGCGGCGTAAGCCGCCGTCATGGCGCGGACTGTCACGCCTCTTGTGAGGCTGCCGAGGGCGAGCGCCCAGAGGTTCACGTCGGACAGCTCTTCGCCGTTCGTGGTTTTATACGAGGAAACGAGCGTGGACAGTCCCATCTTGTCCTTGGCGAAGGAATAGCTGTATTCCGGCGTCATCTGCGCAACGAGCTTGACCGGAACGGTATTGATCGACTGGGCCACAGCCTCTTCCACGGACACGAGGCCGCGGTAGGTCGAGTCGAGGTTCTTGGGCCAGGTCGCCGTATCGGTAAAGGAATACGGCGTATCGTCCATGACGGTCGCGGGCGTGATGAGGCCAAGCTCGATGGCGGGCGCGTAGACCGCGACGGGCTTGATGATGGAGCCGGGGGACAGAAGGCTTCTTGTCGCACAGTTCCAGACGAGGCTGCCCTGCTTTTTGCCGACGCCTCCAGCCAGAGCGACGATATCGCCGGTCGTATTGTCGACAATGACGATGCCGGACTGGAGCTGCTGGGAGCTGGCCGTTGCGGGCAGGCTCGAAAGATCCTCATAGACCTGATCGACGGCGGCCTGCACATCAGGGTTGACGGTGGAATAGATCTGATAGCCGCCGGTCTTGACCATCGTATAGACGATGTCGTATTCATAGCCGGTCTTGTCGCACAGGTCGTTGACCACGTCGTTGATGACCTGATCGACGAACCAGGAGTAATTGTCGTCGGACTTTTTCTTTTCGCGGCTGGCATTCGTGAACACCAGCTCCTGCGTGACGGCTTCGTCGTACTGGGCCTGATTGATATAGCCCTGCTTGAGCATCTCGGAGAGAATGATCTCCTGCCGCTCCTTGTTGTTTTCTGCGCTGATATACGGGTCATAGCGCGAGGGGTTGTTGGTGATGCCGATCAAAGACGCGCACTCCGCCAGCGTCAGATCCTTGACGTCCTTGCCGAAGTACACGCGCGAGGCGGACTGCACGCCGCGGCAGTTTTCACCGAGCGGGATGATATTCAGGTACAGCTCCATGATCTGCGGCTTGGTGTGCGTTTTTTCGAATTCCAGCGCGCGATAGATCTCGACCAGCTTGCGGCGCACGGTCACCTCGCGTTCGCCGGTGGCGTTTTTGATGAACTGCTGCGTGATGGTCGAGCCGCCGGCCTCGCTCTTGCCGAGGAACATTTTGAAGCAGGCGCGCATCGTCGTGACCCAGTCGACGCCCTGGTGCTTTTCAAAGCGCTTGTCCTCGATGGCGATGCAGGCGTTGATGAGGTTCTTGGGGATATCGTCGTATTCGACGAACGTGCTGTTCGAGCCGCCGTAGATGGCCTGCAGCACCTCATACTTTCCGGTATCCGGGTCTTCATAATAGATGACGGAGGTCTGCTCCATGGAAAAGCTGTCGGAGGCCCACTGCGCCTGCTCGGACAGATCGTTTTTTACATAGACCGCGAACAGGCACGCAAAGATCAGGGCCGTCAGAAACGCCGTCAGAAGGATCGTGCCGACGATCTTTCCGATCACCGCGAAGATATGTCCGACGCCTCCGGCTCGTTTTCCGCTGTTCATGTTATCTTGTTTTGCCATACGGAACCTCCATGTTTGCTCTGGCATACAGGCAGGCGGCGCAGCGCCGCATAATCGCATTTTATCTTAATGATTATAACACATCTGTCAATTATTTTGAAAACAAATTTTGAAATCCATGCACGCATTTTATTCTTCCTGTTTTTGCGTGCATTTTCTGTGGAAAATATCGAATATTCGGATATATTTGCAACAAATCCGGCATTGTACCGCGCAATTCGCGGAAACGGTCAGCAAATTCCTCTTGATTTTATACGGTCTTCCGGTTAGAATAGGAGCATGAAAGCAAACGATACGGAGGCTTCCCATGGAACAGCAGTACGGCGACGATTTCATCAGCATCACCGACGAAGACGGCAAGGAATATGAGCTTGAGGTCCTTGCAGAGCTCGAGCACGACGGCAGCCGCTATCTGGCCCTCGTTCCGGCAGGCTCCGGCGACGATGAGGCCGAGGATCTTGAGGTCAGCATCCTCAAGTCCGTGGAGGAAAACGGCGAGGAATTCCTTGAGGCCATTGAAGACGACGCAGAGCTTGAGGCGGTCTACAGTGCGCTGATGGATCTGATCTACGAGGACGAGGAAGAGCCGGAGGCATAAACGCAGCCTCTGCAGCCCACAATAGAATATGAGATCGTAAAAGACGTGTCCCTGCGGGGTGCGTGACGGGTCCACTTAAACCCACATTATATTCAGGGGATGCCGGAACTTTTGCTGTCGATTGCAGGCCTCCCGCCCACGGCTCTGACCGGTGGTGGACGTTGGAAGCAGAGAAGCAGCAAAGAGGCAACCCACCTGCCCTTTCGTGCAGGTTATAATTGGATTCGCACGGCTTCTGCGGGGATACGTTTTGCCCAAAAGCGCTTTGCTCCGGCAAAGCGCTTTTCTTTTTCTGCATATTCCGCAAAATTATGCTTGCATATGGCGCGTCTTTTCGGTATAATACGCATTGAATTGCCTGAGGGGATGACTTCCCGCTTTTTTCGGGCAAAAACCCAGACTTATGAGAGGAATGATCCCAAATGAGCGCATCCCGTGAAAAAAACAAGCGCAAGGAACAGGCAGCAGTTCCTGAGACTGCCAATGAAGCAAAGAAAGGCATGAGCAAGGGCCTGAAGACGACGCTGATCGCCGTCTGCACCGTTCTGGTCGTCTGTATCGTTGTCTTCTTCTATATGCTGACCAGCGGCTTCTTTGCCTCGCACACCACCGCCGCGACCGTCAGCGGCCACAACCTTTCCCCGGCTATGGTCAACTACTTCTATAAAAACGCCTACAGCACCATGCAGGAGCAGTACGGCGATTTTATGAGCTATATCCTGGACACCAACTCTCCGCTCGACGAGCAGACCTATGACGCCGACACCGGTGAGACCTGGGCCGATTTCTTCACCCAGCAGGGTCTGACCACCGCAGCGGAGGTCTACGCGATCGCCGACGAGGCCAAAGCCAACGGCTACACGCTTTCCGAGAAGGAGCAGGCTGCCATCGAGTCGCAGCTCACGTCGCTCGATCTCTACGCCGCCTATTCCAACATGAACCGCAACAGCTATATCGCGGCCGTCTACGGCACGGGCTGCAGCGAGAAGAGCTTCCGCGAATATCTTGAAGTTACAACGCTTGCAAGCAGCTATGCGCAGTCCATCAACAACGGCTTCACCTATACCGACGCGGAGATTGCCGCCGAGTATGAAGCGAACCCCAACAGCTATGACGCCGTGACCTACCGGCAGTTCCTCGTCTCCGACTCGCTGTTCCAGACCTCGACGGACAGCAGCGACGAAAGCACAGCGGACAGCAGCGACACCACCGAGGAGCTGTCTGAGGAAGAGCTGACCGCGCTCAAGGAGGAGATGGCCTCCACGATGGCCGCCGACACCGCACACGACGAGCAGGCCTTCATCAACGCAGCCTATGAAAACGCGCAGGATTCCGCGAAGGAAAGTTATGCTGACGAGAGCTATACGCTGAAGGAAGACCAGCTGTATTCCTCGCTGAGCAGCGACGTTGCCGACTGGCTGTTCGACGCATCCCGCACGGAAGGCGACACGACCTATATCGCGAACGACAGCGGCGTTTACTACGTTCTGTACTACATCTCCCGCAGCACGAACGACTATCTGCTCCCGAACGTGCGCCACATCCTGATCTCCGTCAGCGACACCTCCGACGAGACTGCGATGGAAGAGGCCCGCGCAAAGGCCGACGAGATCCTTGCCGAGTTCAACGCCGGTGACAAGACGGCGGAAAGCTTCGGTGAGCTGGCCAAGGAGAATACCGGCGATTCCAACGGCGACGAGGGCGGTCTGTATGAGAACATCATGCCCGGCCAGATGGTCACCGAGTTCAACGACTGGTGCTTCGATGAGAGCCGTCAGCCCGGCGACACCGGTATTGTTGAGACGTCCTATGGCGTGCACGTCATGTACTTCGACGGCTTCGGCAATTCCTACCGCGACACGCTCGTTGAAAATGCTCTGCGCACTGCGGATTACAACGCGTGGCATGACGGCGTTGTCGGCGACAACGCGTACACGACCGTTCCGTTCGGTATGAAGTTCACCACGAAATAATCCCGTCTCCAACAGCCGCCCAGCCGGGCGGCTGTTCGCGTATAAAACGCCCCTTCTCACGGCAGACTATGCCATGGGAAGGGGGTTTTCAGATGCGGGAATATACACAGCCGCGCATCGGCTTCTGCCTGCTGGCAGGTGCGCTGGCAGGCTTTGTCAACGGATTTTTTGGTGCGGGCGGCGGCATGGTGCTCGTGCCGCTTCTGATCTGGCTCTGCAGGCTCGAGGATAAGGCGGCCTTTTCGTCCGCAATCGCAGTGATCCTGCCGCTGTGCATCGTTTCGATCGTGATCTATGCGCTGCATGACAGCCTGCCGGTTTCGGACGCGCTTCCTTATCTCATCGGCGGTGCGGCCGGCGGCGTTCTTGCGGGGCTTCTGTTCCGAAAAATGCCGGCCAGGGCGCTGCACCTGATCCTCGGCGGTGTGATCCTTGCGGGGGGTATCCGCCTGATCGTATGCTGACGCTGCTTGCAGCCGCTGCCGCAGGGCTTGTCTGCGGCGTTTTATCGGGCTTCGGCATCGGCGGCGGAAGCCTGCTGATGGTCTGGATGACCGCTGTCCTGTCCATGGAGCAGCGAGCGGCGCAGGGTGTGAATCTGCTGTACTTTCTTCCCTGTGCGGCCTGCGCGCTGATCTTCCATATCAAAAATAAGCAGATCGTCTGGCGTGCAGTCTGGCCCGCAGCCCTTGCAGGCAGCGTCTGCGCCGTGGGCGGCGCGCTGCTGGCCCAGAACGTGGACGCGGAGCTGCTGCGGAACATCCCGTTTGAGGACATGGTGTTCGCGGGGGAGAACGCGCTGGATTTGCGGACGCTGGTGCGCGACCAGTCGGCGGAGGCGGCGGTTGCGGCGCACGAGCTGGGCGCGGCGGACGCGCCGAGCCGCATGATTGGCTTCATCCCGGAGCAGACCGGGCTGGTGAAGCGGACGATTGGCTTCCTGCTGTTCGACCGCGAAACGTTTCGGAAGAAGCTGCGCAAGCGGATGCACCGTTCTCAAAAATAAACACGCGGGTAAATTATGCAGTTGTCACCAACTCAATCGCGAAAAAGGGAGTCCAGAGGGTCGAAGACCCTTTGGCGGAGTCCAGAGGC
>OHFE01000743.1_pt1 | contig 10286 bp, 6 predicted proteins | sample 1567471 | NCBI WGS metagenome assembly OHFE01 (sample SAMEA3879513, study PRJEB24766) | human gut metagenome | biome: human-associated habitat; feature: feces | place: USA | collected 1985/1987 | reverse complement strand
GTAGTGGGTTTTGATAATCCCCATAATATCTGTGAGTATGCGCGCAGTCAGAACTTGCCATTTGGCAATTTGCCCGAACTTCCTCAAGATGAATGGCCCGGACTTCCTTCAAATTTTGCCCGTAATCCTTATGATGCCGATGTAATAGATTATGAACAGACATTGAACTATTCGGCTTATCCAACCCGTCATTATTCTCCTGATGATTGGCGGCGTTATCGCAGCCTTTACTTCCGGCTGGTGGAAAAGGTGGATGCCGAGATTGGTAAGATTGTCGATGCAATTGATAAACAGGATTTGTGGAAGAATACGGTAGTTATCTTTACAAGCGATCATGGTGATGGTATGGGTGCGCATCATTGGAACCAGAAATCGGCTTTATATGAAGAGGTAGTGAATGTCCCTTTGATAGTTACCCTTCCCGGAAAGAAGAATGCCGGGAAAGAAATGCCCCAACTTATTAATGAAGGTGTCGATTTCTTTGCTTCCGTATGTGACTGGGCGGGAATTTCCCTTCCTGGAGATTTACATGGCGTCTCTTTTAGGCCTTTGGTGGAAAAAGCTGATCCTCAACAGGTACACCAGCCTTATATTGTCAGTGAGACTACATTTGATAAAGGAGTTGCCCGAGGTTGGGCCTTGCGTACTCCGCGTTATAAATATGTATTGTATGATAAAGGGCTGTATCGTGAGCAGCTTTATGACATGGTGAATGACCGCGGAGAAATGAGGAACTTAGCTATAGAGAAAAAGTATCGGCAAATTCTCTTACAACATCGTGCTTATTTGAATGAGTGGATGAAACTGCATCATGTAGTTCAAATACGTCCTGAGGTGCATTTAATTCCGAATATGTAAATCGGAAAGTGTGTTAAAATGCTAATAATCTTACATCCTGTCATTAACTTTGCTTAGAATGTTCTTTCATTTCTGTCATTAAATCATCGTTGGAAGACGTTAGGCCGATAATGACCGAAAAGCATTTTGACACACTTTCTTTCTCTGTTTTTATTCTTATTGGTATGAAGATAGCAAATCGTTTACTGCTATCCGGTAATTGGTTAGTTTACTGGTTTTATGTATAGTTTTTTTAGCTTTACGGTTACCGTTGGGCAGCAGATATTCCCAAAAGTTCTTCATTTTCATCAATAACTGTGTTTCACCGCCTTGTAACTGTTCTTCATAGCTGTTGTATATCGCTGTATGTAGCTGTTTTATTTTGGATAGCATTTCATCAGGAGACAGCTTTCTGTTTTGCTGGTATTCCCAAGCTAAAGCCGGATTGGCAAGCAGACCACGCCCTATTACAACTCCTGCCAATCTCGGAAAACGTTCGGTAACGGTCTGTATATCTTCTATTGTATGCAGGTCCCCATTATACAACAAGGGTTTATCGCATCCATGATAAAAAGCTTCAAATCCGTTTAAATCTACCTCTCCTTTATATTGCTGTTTCCCTAAACGCGGATGCAGGATGATGTGGGATAGGGGAAGTGTATTCAGTAACGGTAGGAGTGCAAGGCATTCATTGGCGTTTTCCCAGCCTAATCTGAGTTTGACTGAGAAACGGATTTGAGGATATTTTTCTGTGGCAGCAGTCAGTAGTTCTTTTATTTCTTCGGGATACGGCAACATTCCTGCTCCGTTATGCCGTTTGGCCAGCATGGGGAAAGGACACCCCAGATTGATGTCTGCTTCCTGGTAATTATGCTCGATAAAAAGGGATACAATCTGTTCCAACGTGCTTGGTTGGGGGGCAATCAGTTGGGGGATCAGGTGTATATTCCGATTGTTTTCCGGGTTTATATCGCGTATGTCTTTTCGGCGGATTTCACCGTGTTCCACACGTACAAAAGGAGAATAATAGGTGTCGATACCGCCGAAGATACAAGCATGTGCTTGTCGGTAAGCAGCATCTGTATATCCTTGAAGAGGAGCGAAATGGATAGGCAATAAATTCTTGTTCATAACCGCAAAGATACGTTTTTATTCTTTATCTTTTATAGGAATAACCATATTCCAAGAGTGTGATGCATTCTCGAATCCGCCGGGACCATCCATAGTGGCAAAGAAAATGTAAGTAGGTTTGCCGTTTTCAAAGAAAATAAAGGGGCGTTCCAGTTGCCCTTGCATCTCCACTTTTCCGTCTTCCCATTCTATGGTACGGGAATAGGCTTTGGGAGCCTTGTCTACTGTCCACTGGATACCGTTTTCAGAGTGTGCCATAACACCACCGCCCCGTTCTCCTGTAAATTTGGCTACATGGTCTTTGAATAGGATGTGATAGCCTTCGGTGTCTTTCCATAGGAAAGGGTCTTCGGCTTCACCTTGTCCGTCTACTTCAAAGATAGGCTGATTGTTGTTCAATACATGGTAAGGACCTTCTATTGCAGGAGCATAGACTATTCCGAGACTCATTGCCGAATGTTCGTAATTGTTAGTGTAATGGCGGCCTTTGAAGATCATGAGAACTGAACCGTCTTCCTGTATGATTGGAGAAGGATTTGAGGTAAGGAAACTATAGAATGTACCCGGTTGGGTTTTGAGTATCGGTTCGTTCAGACGTTTCCAGGGACCATATGGAGAATCGGCTACAGCCAGTCCGATGCGCTTATTGGCGCGGGCAACGGTGCACCAGGGGCTGTCTAAGGTGAGCTGCGCGTATGTCGGTTCGGCAAACGGGTGTGTAGATCCCATATAAATGAGATAATATTTACCGTTTTGTTTCAATATGCGCGGATTGTGTGTAGAACGCCCGTCCCAATACTGTGCACCGCGTGCGGGAAGTGCAATATCACTGAAACGATAAGGTCCTTGCGGTATATCGGACACAGCATGTACAATTTCAGACGCGACCATCCATCCCGGATGAAATGGTAATTTTTTGGGAAACCGGGATACGAACATGTGATATTTACCGTCATCTCCCTTTACTATTGAGCTGCCCCATACCCAATAACCTTCGGATGCAAAGGCAGGTGTGCGTGGGGCTTTATCCAGGCGGTGAAACAAACGGTTTTCCGACTGCTGCTTTAACTCAACCAGGTTTTCTATTTTTTGCGCAGATGCTGTCAGAAGAATGAAAATATTAAAGAAAAGTATCAGCTTATATCTTTGCATGAATGTGATAATGTTATAGCGTTAATTGGATGTGAACAAAGATACAGGTTTTTCGTATACCGGGTATATTGTTTATAAGAAAAAGAGAGAAGAATCTCACGATCCTTCCCTCTTTACATGTTAAATTGATTAAGGTCTGTTTATCAGATTATTGATAATAAAAATAAGGTTAGAAGTTTTGTGGTATATTAATATCCTGCATTATTGGTCCAGCCGGCAAGGTCTACCTGTTGATAAGGTACCGGGAAATAGTAATGGTGATTTGTGTTGAAAGTGGAAGCATCCCATTCTTCAGCACGTACCTCTTTTACTTTTTCCAAACGTACCAGTTCGAACCAGCGTTTCATTTCTGCAAAGAATTCCCAACCTCGTTCGTTGGATACGGCTGCTAAGAATGCGGTAGGTTCGGTTGTTGTGGTCAGTTCTATTTGCCTGTCTTGATAACCGGCGCGTTTCTGTACCTCCTGGATAGCATTCAGGGCATCTTGGTTCACAGAGTTTGTAGCACGGGTAGAAGCTTCGGCGTACATTAAAAGAACTTCTGCATAGCGGTAAATACAAGTTATACCGTTTGATTGTGCACTTTTACCGGGGGCTCCTTCGTCATAATCATAGTACTTGGAGATGGCGGGAAGTTTGTCTGCACTTTCGGTATATGGGATAATCTCTCCGCTTTTTATTTTCCATTCTGTCATATAGTTCCATTCTTTGCGGTCATCATTGGGATACGCCTTGAAGAAATCTTCATTGCCGTAATAGTCTGCCCATCCTGCATTAGGAGAATAATCGCTCGGATAGTAAGATTTACCGTAGTTACTTGCTATCTTATGTTTGGCACTATGCTGCAGGGCAAACATTACTTCGTTGGTTTCTGTTTTCTTGTCTTCTTTCCATAAATCGGAATATTCGGCTGTCAGTACAAGACCGGCTTGGGCCTTATTGTCCATGATTTCTTTGGCTTGGGCTGCTGCCAGACCGTAATATTCGGTTCCTTTGTTTAACGGCCATCCTGCCATTGTCATATAAGCATCTGCCAAGCATGCTTTTGCGGCCCATTTTGAGGGAGTGCTGTTGCCGCTACGTCCTTTGTTGGGTAACCATTCGGTAGCTGTAGTCAGACTGGGAATAATCGCTTTATCGTATATTTCGGCAACTGATGTTCTTGGCATGGTGATGGTTGCCTCATCGTTTTCCAGTAATAAAGGCACATCGCCATACAGACGGGTCAGATAGAAATAGGAAAGACCGCGCATGAAATAGGCTTCGCCCAATACTTCTTTAAATGCTTTGGCTTCTTTTTCGTTGGTGGGGATAGTAGTTCCCTTGATAATTTTGTTGGAACTGCTGATGACCTTATAGAACAGGGTCCAAGTAGTTGAGAAGTCAGCATCATTAGCTGTAAGATTCGGAGTCAGTCTGCTATAATAAGCCAGTTCGTTATTGGCCTTGGCTGCACGGTAGGTAATATCATCCGCACATACATTGATGCGTTGCAGACGGCTGTTGAATCCGTAATTTCCTTGCCATAAATCGCTGTAAAGGGCGTCTGCCGCTTTTTCAAGGCTTGCTTGGTCTACCGTATTCCAGTATTCTTCTTCTGTGATAAAGGATTCGGGTTCTTGTGTGAGGTCTACGCAAGAGGTCGTCAGTAATAAACTTCCGGCAATTGCTGTTAAATATATTAATTTCTTCATGTTGTTCTTATTTAAGTAGGTTATTCATTAGAATGAGAAATTCAGACCGATTAAATAATTGCGGCTGTTAGGATAGGCTCCCCAATCAACACCTTGTACCAAAGGACTACCCATAGTAGCTTCCGGGTCCAGACCGGAGTATTTGGTGATGTGGAACGGATTCTGTACGGAGGCATATACACGCAGGTTGTTGATACCCAATGAACGGCAGGTTGCTTCAGGAAGAGTATAACCTAATGTGATGCTTTTCATCTTGATGAAACTTCCGTTTTCAACGAAACGCGTGCTGAAGAAGTCTTTATTTTCAGTTCCGCCTTTCACGAATCCCGGTATATCTGTATTGGTGTTGGTCGGTGTCCAACGGTTCAGCAACTCGCGCATAGGGGTTACGCCTGCCATTTGTTGGCTCTTAATCAGGTTATATCCCATTTGGTGAGTGGCATTGTAGATGTCAAATCCATGGAAACCTACTACGAAGAACGAGAAGTCAAAGTTTTTGTAATTGAATGTATTGTTCCAGCCCCAGTTGAATGTCGGTTGTCCGCATCCGATAATGCCTTGGTCTGCATCATTGTATACGCCGTCTTTGTTGACATCTACATATTTGGAGTTACCCGGTTTTACTTTGTACACTTCTCCGTTGGTTTTGCCGTTTGTTTGACCATTGGCATCTACGAATGGAGCATTTACATCATCCTCCTGCCATACTCCTGCGAATGTGTATCCCCAGAATGAACCTAACTTCTCTCCTTCAATCATTTGGAATATCTGGTTTTGGAAGTTTCCGGCCTGTTGTTGGCGGTGGTTGGCTGTCGGAATCTTGTTGAACGTACCTTTGTTGTGAGATAACGTCAGGTCTGTGTGCCAGCTGAATTCTTTATCACTGAAAGGATCTGCACTGATTGTAAACTCAACACCTGTGTTCTTGATTTCACCTGCGTTATCAAGGATGGCAGTATATCCCATGTGTGAGGGACGTGCCACTTCCAGCAAAATATCTTTTGACAATTTGCTATACCAGTCTGCTGTTAAGCGTACGCGACCGTTCAGAATACCGAAATCAACTCCGACATTGAACTGGTCGTTGCGTTCCCATTTTAGGAAAGGAGCAGCCGGTCGGTCTATCTTATAGGCGGTAGAAGAACTCCCGTTTGGAGTAGTAACGGTAACAGGCGTCATTTTGGAATAGATACGGTAAGCCTCTACAGCTTGGTTTCCTACGGAACCGTATCCCAAACGGAGTTTCAGTTGGTCGATGAAACTGTTCTCCTACAAGAAATTTTCTTGCTTCAAATCCCATGCCAATGCAGCAGAAGGGAAGTAACTCCATTTATCTTTCAGACGTGAGGAACCATCAGCACGGATAGAGGCGGTAAGCATGTAACGGTTCATGAATACATAGTTGACACGTAACATTCCTGACATAAGGGTATTGATGCTGCGGTCGGATGCAATGGCTGCGAGGTTTGAATCGGACCATGCCAGATTATTGACACCGATCATGTCGATATAGTCTAAGTTATATCCTGTACCGGTATGGTTGTAGTTGTTGTCATAAGACTGCTCGAATACGGCAGTTGCATTGATACGGTGATTTTCATTGAATTCCTTTACATAACTCAAAGTATTGGTATTCAGCCATGAAGTATTCCAATAGCTACGTGCCTGTCCTTGAGTCAGACTGTTTTTGTAGGAATAATAACTGTCTTCGTTTTCTACCGAAGTATTCAGTCTGTTATCAAAAAGCACGCCTAGTTGAGAGCGGAAACTCAAACCGTCCAGAATATCGAACTGGACATAGCCCTGTATGCGGTTATTGATTGTTTTGTTAGAGTTGCTGGATTCCCAGATGTATCCCATAGGATTGTATGCCTTGCCACCATCGAAGAAGCTATTGTTATATTCTCCTTCTTCGTTTTTGGGTTCGATGGTACTTGGAAAGTACATGCTTTGCTGTATCAAGCCATCGTATTCGGTAATACGGGGTTTGCTTGTTTCACGATAGTGACCGTATATATTCAAACCTGCTTTCAGCCATTTCTTGATTTTGGTATCTACCTTTAAACGCCAGCTGTAGATTTGGCTTCCTGATTCTTTAATGATACCTTGGTCGTCCTGATAACGGAGAGAGGCTAAGAACGTTGTTTTTTCACCACCACCGGCAATGGAAAGTTCATAGTTCTGAGTAACTGCCGGGCTGCGGAAAATTTCTCTTGAATAGTCATATCCTGCCTTGCCGGATTTGAATGCTTCGAGTTGTTCCGGGCTGTAAAAATGATTATCGCCATAGCCAAAGTATTCTTTACCGTAATCGTTTACCAAGTTGGCATATTCGTACGGAGAGAGGTTATCGGGGTATTTGGCAACGGTTTTAATATTGGCAAATGCGTTGAAAGAGACTGTTAGCTTATCCTTTTCAGGATTTTTGGTCGTTACCAGGATAACACCATTGGCACCGCGTGAACCGTATACGGCTGTTGCTGAAGCGTCTTTTAATACCTCAATGGAGGCGATATCCGCAGGGTTCAATGACTGGAGAGAACCACCGATGAATCCGTCAATTACAACAAGCGGTCCTGTTTCTGCCGTAATAGAGTTGATACCACGGACGCGGATGGTGTTGTCGCCGCTGGGGTCACCGGAACCTGAGAGTACGGATACACCGGCCATACGTCCTTGCAAGGCATCGGATACATTACCTGTCGGGGTACTTTTTAATGCATCGGCTGTCTTTACGGAAGCCACAGCACCAGTCAAGTCACTTTTACGTTGAACGCCATAGCCCACTACCACCACTTCTTGCAATAATTGACTGTCTTCACTTAGCATTACGTTAATATGCGTTTTGCTGGCTACTGCTATTTTTTGGGTCTGATAACCGATATACGAGAATACAAGAGTCGCATTGGACGGTACGTTGGGAAGTGTGTAATTTCCGTCAATGTCTGTAATACATCCGTTGCTGGTTCCTTCCACTTGTATGGAAGCCCCAATCACAGGACCTAAATTGTCACTTACTGTACCTGTTACTGTAATGTTTTGTGCATTAGCTTGTATGGCGAATAGCACAAAGAGCAACATAATACCTAATGTTTTGAATAGATTAGATTTCTGTTTCATAAATATTAATTTAATTGGTTATTTAAAAAAAGGCTTTTATCAGTCTTGTTCAAAATCGGAAAATCTCTTCGCAAAAGTATAGGCTAATAAAGGTAAAGATATTCACTAATTGTCCGCAAATAATCTGATATTGTACATTATCTGCGGACAATCGGTGCTCTGCTTAGTCCTTATTTACTTGGTTTTTGCAGCTTTTACTTTTTCCAGCAGAATAGCCAGCTCTTTTACTTTATCTGGGTGAGTCCCTGCCAAATTTTCTTTTTCGGAAGGGTCTACAGATAAGTCATAAAGTTGTGGTTGGGGATTGTTTCCCGTTTCCATTTTAGTCCAATGTTCCAAAGCCGGTTTGTCACTCGGTTCGATGTATTTCCAGTTATTCTGAATGATGGATAGAGTATTATTCAGGTTCTGTTGTACCACATAGTCGCACCCGATGGTGTCCGTGCCGAGGAAGTTGTTGAGTTGGTCGCGGCTGTCAGGGGCAACACCTGTAGGAAGTTCATGATTCAGCAGGGCTGCAAATGAAGCATATACGTCAATCATGGAGAATGGAGCCTGTTGTTTGCCCGGTTTGATACCATTCGGCCAGCGTACGATAAATGGAATACGGGTTCCGGCATCGAATGCGCTATACTTGCCGCCCCGGTAATGTTTCATGGGGGTGTGGCCGTTCAGCAATTCAAAGGCCTGGTCTTGATAACCATCATCAATGACGGGACCGTTGTCGCTGCATAATACGAAGATTGTATTATCAGCAATATCCAGACTATCGAGGGTGTGCATGATCTCGCCGACTGTCCAGTCCAGTTGTAAAATAACGTCACCACGCGGTCCTAAACCACTTTTCCCTGCAAAACGCGGATGAGGGACTCGGGGAACGTGTACATCTTGTGTACCCATATACAGGAAGAAAGGTTCGTTTTTATGTGCAACGATAAAATCTTTGGCTTTTCCGGTAATGATATCTGCAATATCTTCATCCACCCAAAGAGCAGATTTGCCACCGGTCATCCAACCGATACGGGGGATACCGTTGATAATGGTATTATTATGCCCCTGGCTGGGTTTCATCTTTACCAATTCAGGATTTTCAAGCCCTGTAGGCCAGTCGCCCACTTTGTGCTGGTAGCTGACAGTAATGGGATCTTGGGGATCAAGCCCTACAACATGGGCATTTTCTACGAACACACAAGGAACCCTGTCTACTGTGGCAGGAATGATAAATTCATAGTTGAAGCCTATGTCTTGAGTATTCGGCCTGATTTCGTGATTGAAGTCCGTGCCACCTTTAGGACCTAATCCCAAATGCCATTTGCCGACGGCTCCGGTGTAATAGCCTTCCTCCTTGAACATATCGGCCATTGTGACACAAGCTGTATCAATAATCAGTTCGGAATTACCCGGTGCAATGCCTGTGTTCTCTTGCCGCCAGGGATACATACCTGTAAGCAGTCCGAAGCGGGAAGGGGTACTTGTGGAAGAGGTGGCATATGCATTGGTGAATTGCATACCCTGACCGGCAAGGCGGTCTATATTCGGGGTACTTATTTTAGTGGCACCGTAGCAGCTGAGGTCGCCGATGCCCAAGTCGTCAGCGATCAGGTAGATAACATTAGGCTTTTGCGGTTGGTCACTCTTGGCTTCTTGTTTAGACGGATTGCCACATCCTATCAAAAGGACCGTACTTGGAAGATACGGTAGAAGATTAGATAAATATTTCATAGCCTTTGGACTTTAAAGTTTTATTCCAAGTCCAAAGATATGCGCTATCTTCCGGTCTGTGTGTATAAAAGAGTACACACGGAATCATAAAAAGTACAAAAGTGCAGAATTCTTATTTTTCATTTACTGTTTCTTCCTCGTCTTTATCAGCTTCCTCTCCTTTGCGATAAGCCAGTGGGCTGACATGATAGATGTCCTTAAAGCACTTGCTGAAGTAGCGTGAGGAACTGAATCCTATCTTATCGGAAATTTCCGTAATGTTCAGTTCCGGATTATTGCGCAACATCAAAGCACCTTTCTTCAAACGGATAGTCAGTATAAATTCGTTTGGGGTTTGTCCTGTAATAGCCTTCAGTTTGGTGAACAGGTTGGTGCGCGCCATTGCCATTTCTCTGGCAAAGACATTGACATTGAATTCTGTGTCGTCCAGATGTTGTTCGATGATAGACATGGCACGGTCCAGAATGTCTTTGTCAATCGGATTGGTAGCAAGCATATGTGCAGCCGTTTGCGGTTGCTTGCTGAATTTTTCCTGTAAGAGGATGCGTGAATTCACCAGGTTGTTGCAGCGGGATATCAGTAAGTTTGTATTGAACGGTTTGGTTATGTAATCGTCCGCACCGATCCGCA
>OHFE01000742.1_pt1 | contig 10288 bp, 9 predicted proteins | sample 1567471 | NCBI WGS metagenome assembly OHFE01 (sample SAMEA3879513, study PRJEB24766) | human gut metagenome | biome: human-associated habitat; feature: feces | place: USA | collected 1985/1987 | reverse complement strand
TACACCTCGTACAGCTTTTGCCATGTGGTGCGCCCCACCACGCCGTCTGCCGTCAGCCCGAAGTACCGCTGAAAACGCCGAACAGCTGCCGCCGTGCCCGCGCCGAATTTTCCGTCCACAGTCACGCTTTCAAGGCTCGTGTACACGGTGCGGGCAATCTTCAGCCAGAACTGCACCAGCCTCACATTCTGCCCGGAGGAACCCTCCCGCAGCGGCGTGCCGGGGTAGGCGTTGGGGGTGCCATTGTCGGACTGGATGCTCAAAAACTCGTCGTACAGTTCTTTCCAAGTGGTCTGGCCCACTATGCCGTCCACTGTAAGGCCGTATTTGCGTTGGAAGGCGCGTACCGCATTGGCGGTGGCGGTGCCGAATACGCCGTCCACTTTTACGGATGGAATGGCGTTGTCGTACTGCGCCAGCGTGTTCAGCCAGAACTGTACCTGCTCCACCGCGCTGCCGGAAGCACCGGTGCTCAGCACCGTGCCGTTCCATGTGCCGTTGGACAGGGTGCCGGTGGAAGTCTCGCCCTCGCTGGTCAGCTCGGCGAGGTCCTTTACCGATACATAGATGTAGCTGATCTTGTACCATGTCTGCCGCCCCACCACGCCGTCGGCGGTCAGATTGAACTGCTTCTGGAACGCCCGCACCGTGGCGGCCATCCGGCTGCCGAATACGCCGTCTACCGTCAGTTTGCCAAGGAAGGGATAGTCCTTGGCGATGCGGTTCAGCTGCCTTTGCAGGGTGAATACCGCCGTGCCGCGGCTGCCCTGCCGCAGCGGCGTGCCGGGGTAGCTTTGCGGGATAGAGCGGATATTTTTGGTGCGCACGATCTCAATGCTGCTGCCGTAGTAGTAGCGCAAGATCTGCAAGGCGCTGCGCCCGTTGTTGGCCAGCGTTACCGTGCCCCACTGCTTGAGCCCGGGGCAGGTGACCGACTTGCCGTCACAGTACTCGGAATAATAGGGGTTCACCGTGCCACGCTTGCGCAGATAGGTGTTGAAGATGTCGTCCGTGATGCGCACCATCACCTCAAACACCGTGCGTCCGTGGACGTAGTACTGGTCGTAGCTGGTGGAGTTGGTGATGTTGAAGGTGTAGCCCTTGCTGGGGTACCACTCGGTGTAGATGCGGTTCAGCGCCAACGAGATCTGGCAGTGGATGTTCGCCCGCAGTGCCTGCTCCGGCCAGGTGGGATACACCTCGCTGGAGGCTACGTTGGCGATATAATCCCGGAAGGAGACCGTCACGTTGCGGGCGGCAGCTGCCGGTTTGCCCAGATGCACCGTGATATTTTTGGGGATGATGACCTGATCCAGCACCCGGGGCGTGCAGTGCAGCGCCGGCTGCGGGCCGCTGCCGCCGCTGCCGGCAAACAAAGCGTGCGGCGGGATGACGATGGGCGCGTCCGGGATGTCCCGGTCTTCCTCGGTGTCGGGCAGCATCTGGGGCTGTGCCAGCGTCACCTGCCCGGCAAAGATCTGGATGCCCTCAATGCGCACGGTGCGGTAGCCGGGCTTTGCGGCGGTCAGGCTGACAATGGCGTAGGGGCGGGTGGTGTTGTCCTCGTCCAGAGAGAGGGCGCAGGCAGGGGCTTCAACGGGAATATCGGCGGCGCTGCCGGTGGTATCAGTGATGCGGTGCAGGGTAAAGCCGTCCCCCTGCACGGTAACGGTCACCCCCTCCACGGGGGCAGACTGGCGTGCCGCAAAGGTCTGGATGCGGAGAGTTCCGGTGTTTTTCATGGAGATACGCTCCTTTGCTGGTAAAAGTATGCTTCTGCCCCAGCGTATTCCGTCCGGTGCCCGGGCGTGCATGGCAATGCCCGTAGTAAACAAAAAAGCCGCCCGAAGGCGGCAGGGGGAGAATAGCTTATTTGGCGCTGTCCTTGGCAAGGGCGGCGTCAATGTTTTTTTGCAGAGCGGCAAGGTTTTCTTCCTTGTCAATGCCGCCCAGCAGGGGCTGGCCTACAACATTGCCGTCCCGGTCAAAAACGTAGGTGGTGGGGAAAGCCATGATGTTCAGTGCAAACTTGCCGGCCTCGCTGCCGGAGGCAAAGTAGATGTTGCGGTAGCTTGCGCCCGTTGTCTCCAGCAGTTTTTTGGCGGCATCAATGCCCTGCTGGTTGCCGTCCAGCGTCTCGGTGTTGATGCCGATGACCTCGCCGCCCTGTGCCTTGACCTTCTCGTTCAGGGCGTTCAGGTCGTCCAGTTCCTCCACGCAGGGCTTGCAGCCGTTGAACCAGAAGTTCACCACCGTAAAGGCGTTGCCCGCAAACAGGCTGTTGTCCACCGGGTTGCCCTCTAAATCGCTGCCCTCAAACTGGGGGAAGGCGGTGCCCTGTGCGGCAGCACCGGAAGCGGCATCCTCTGCGGGGGCAAGGGCGGCAATCTGCTCCTCGATGGCACGAATCTTTTCTGCATCGGCGGTCAGGGTCTTGTACTCCTCGTCTGAGAACTGATCCTTTGCCTTTTCTACGGCATTGCGCAGAAAATCGCCGTAGTTCGTGCTGAGGGTGGTCTCAGTCACGTTCTTGTCCATGGAGGAGAACACCTTCTCCCACAGGGCATCGTTTGCGGAAAGGATCTCGTTTTCCTCGGCCAGCAGCTGCTCCTCGGTCTTGCCTTCCGCTGCCGCAGAGGAAGCGGAAGAAGATGCAGTAGAGGCAGAGGATGCGCCCTGCCCGCAGGCGGCAAGGCTGAAGGCCAGCACAAGGCCAAGAAAAAGTGCGGTTACACGGTTAAGCTTCATGGTTTTACTCCTTTGTTGTTTCAGTGTTTGATTTGTCTCCCAGTCCGAATTTATACTGGATGGCATCTGTGGGGCAGGCTTTCATGCACATCCCGCAGCGGATACATTCGGCGTGGTTGGGGGTCTTGGTAATGTCTACGTCCATCTTGCAAGCCTTTGCACAGGCTCCGCAGGAGACGCATTTGTGGGTGTCTACGCGCATCTGGAACAGCGAGACCTTGTTCAGCAGCGCATAAAACGCGCCCAGCGGGCACAGCCACTTGCAGAAGGGGCGGTAGAACACCACGCTGCCCACAATGACTGCCAACAGAATGCAGGCCTTCCATGTAAACAGCTTGCCCAGCGCGGCGCGGATACCCGCATTTGTCAGGGAGAGGGGAATGGCACCTTCCAGCACACCCTGCGGGCAGAGATATTTGCAGAAGAACGGGTCGCCCATGCCCAGCTCATTGACCGCCAGCAATGGCAGCAGCACCACCATGACCAGCAGCACCGCATACTTTAAATAGCGCAGCGGCTTTAGCTTTTTGGTGGAAAGCTTGGGAGAGGGAATCTTGTGCAAAAGCTCCTGAAACCACCCGAATGGGCACAGAAAGCCGCAGATGAACCGCCCCAGCAGCACCCCGAAAAGGATGAGGATGCCGGTGATGTAGTAGGAAAAGCGGAATTTGGAAGAGCCTATCACCGCCTGAAACGCTCCCACCGGGCAGGCACCGGCAGCGCCCGGGCAGGAATAGCAGTTCAGCCCTGGCACGCAGACGTATTTTCCGCTGCCCTGATACAGCGTTCCTTTGGCAAAGTTGGGCAGGTGGAGATTGGTTAAAAGGGTCGCCCCGGCCTGTATAAAGCCCCGGAAGCGAGCAAGGGGATTTAATTTTTTCTTATCCAATGCCCACACACTCCATACACAGCCGGATGGCCTTTGAAAATACGGTGTCTGCCTCGCCCCGCCATACGCCGAACAGCAGCATCAGCACCCCGGCGGCAAGCAAAAGCAGCTGCGCCTGTTTTTTTGTCATGAACATCATAGCCTCCTGTTGTTTGATGGCACCAGTATACACCATGCGGGATAAAATTTCTGCTAAGAAAATCTTAACACGAATCTTAACACCGTCTGCTATAATCTGTTATAATGAAAAAAACGCAATTTTTATGGGAAGGGTGGAACACAAGATGCGCCTTTTGGTGGTAGAGGACGAGCACTCCCTGCGGGAGGATATTGCCCGAAAGCTGCGGCTGTCCGGGTACGAGGTGGATGCCTGTGCAGATGGCGAAGCCGCGCTGGAAGCACTGGCGGCAGAGCGGTACGACCTTGTACTGCTGGACCTCAACCTGCCCAAGGTGGACGGGATGCAGGTGCTGCGCAGTCTGCGCAGGCACGACCTTGAGACCTGTGTGCTGATCTTATCAGCGCGCAGTGAAATTTCAGATAAGGTAGAGGGGCTGGATGCCGGGGCAAACGATTATCTTTCCAAGCCCTTCCATCTTGCAGAGCTGGAGGCCCGGGTGCGCAGCCTGACCCGGCGCAAGTTCATCCAGCAGGATGTCTGCCTGTGCTGCGGGCGGCTGAGCTTCAACACCCGCAGCCGCGTTGCCACGGTGGATAGCCAGACCCTTGCGCTGACGCGGAAGGAGAGCGGCGTACTGGAATATTTGCTGCTGCATCAGGGACGCCCGGTCAGTCAGGAAGAGCTGATTGAGCACGTCTGGGACGGCAGCGTGGACAGCTTCAGCAACTCCATCCGGGTACATATCTCTGCCCTGCGCAAAAAGCTGCGGGCGGCGCTGGGCTACGACCCCATCCGCAACCGCATCGGGGAAGGCTACGAGATCGGAGGCGAGGCGCAATGAAGCATTTATCCCTGCAATGGCGCATCACCCTGCTGACGGCGCTGCTCATCGCCTGCGCCTGCGTGTGCATGAATCTGCTTTTGTATCGCACCGGCGTTACCGGCATGGATGCCCTCAACGGCTTTATGATGCAGTATCAGCCCGGCAGTGCGGATTCGTTGACCATCGAGATCCCGCAGGAGGAAATGTCCAGCCTGCTGGCGCATTTTTCACAGGAAGTCTACGATGCAAAGGTGGTTTTTGGCCGCAAGGGCTGGTGCATCACCGCCGTGGTCACCATCCTCAGCGCAGCCATCGCTTATTTTGTCAGCGGCAGAGCGCTGAAGCCTTTGCAGCAGCTTGCGCAGCAGGCGCAGCGGGTCGATCAGGACAGCATCGCCACCGTCCGTCTGGACGAAGATACCGTGCAGGAATTCGGGCAGCTGAGCCGGTCGGTGAACCGGATGCTGGATGGTCTGGCACAGTCTTTTGAATTGCAGCGGCAGTTTGCGGGCAACGCCGCCCACGAGCTGCGCACTCCGCTGGCTATTTTGCAGACAAAGCTGGAGCTGTTTACAGAGGAGCACCCGGCCATGGACGCCGAGACCGCCGGGCTGGTCAGCTCCCTGCGGGAGCAGCTGGACCGACTGACCGCCCTTGTGCGCACTTTATTAGAGATGAGCAATCTGCAATCGGTCTCCCGCACCGACCAGATCGCCCTTGCACCGCTGGTGGAGGAGATCTTGACCGACCTGACCTCCCTTGCCCAGAAAAACAACATCTCCTTGCAGCAGGACTGCGCGGAGCTGGGCATGGTGGGCAGTGATGCGCTGATCTACCGGCTGGTGTTCAATCTGGTGGAAAACGGCATCAAGTATAACCGCCCCGGCGGTGCGGTGCGCGTCACCCTGCGGCAGGAAAGGCAGAATGCCGTGCTGCGCGTTGCAGATACCGGCCCGGGCATCCCCGCAGACTGCCGGGAGAGCATTTTCCAGCCCTTTTTCCGGGTGGATAAGTCCCGCAGCCGGGAGATGGGCGGCGTGGGGCTTGGGCTTGCCCTTGTGCGGGAAATCGCCGTACTGCACGGCGGCAGCGTGACCGTGGAGAGCAGCAGCGAAAACGGCACCACCTTTGCAGTCACCCTGCCGCTGGCACAGCCCTGTTGAAGCAAGCAGAGCATGGAAATCGTGCTTCCGAATAAAGGCTTCCCCCGGTCGGGGGAAGCCTTTTGCCCAGTGACGATTTGTGCAAGCATGGGAAGGGACTTTATTTTTGGCACACGGGGGAGTATACTGGAAACAGCAGGCCCCGGAAAATAAGAAGGACAAAGGAGATACTGAAAATGCAGGCAACCATTCACAACGAATTTCTGACCCTGACCGTGGACACCCACGGTGCAGAGGCCGTCAGCCTGAAGAATGCCGCAGGCGAAGAGATGCTCTGGCAGGCCGACCCCGCCATCTGGAAGCGCCATGCACCCATCCTGTTCCCGTGGACTGGCAAGCTGGTGGACGGCACCTTTGCCGCCAAGGGCAAAACATGGAAGGGCGGTCAGCACGGCTTTGCCCGGGATCTGGAGCACACCCTGCTGCGGGCAGAAGGGGATACCATCCAGCTGGAACTGCGGGCGGACGATGCCATCAAAGCAGAGCGTTTTCCCTATGATTTTGTGCTTGCCAGCACCTTTCGTCTGGAGGGCAAGACCGTGCACCATACCCTGCAGGTGACAAACCCCGGCACCGAGGAGCTGCGCTTCGGCATCGGCTTCCATCCGGCGTTCAACGTCCCGTTCGATGAAAAGCACACCACCACTGACTACGAGTTCCGTTTTGACCAGCCGGAAAGCCCGGTCATCCTCGATGCCAGCCCCAACGGCTTGCTGAGCGGCAAGAGCTATTACCAGTGGAAGAACCAGCAGGCGATCCAGCTGACCGATGACCTGTTTGCCAACGACAGCTTCTGCATGGCAGGCCTGCGCACTGGCACCATTGGCATCTGCGAAAAGGACACCGGCCGCAATATCACCTGCCGGGTGGAGGGCTACCCCTATTCGCTCATCTGGTCAGCTCCCGCAAAGCCGGTGCGCTTTGTGTGCATTGAGCCGTGGCACAGCCTGCCCGCCGCTGCCACCGACCCGCAGGACTGGGAGCAGCGCGCCGCAGCCGCCTGCCTTGCCCCCGGCGAAAGCTGGCAGACCACCCTTAGCACCACCTTTGACCGGTAAGAAAAAAGCACGCAGAAACGAAACGGCGTGCTCTTGACAGAAACCTCAAAAGTGTGTATATTGTAAATAGAAAAGGCACTGCGACAAGCAATCAGCCCTTTTGATGAACCGTCTTAAAAACTAAGAACCGTCACCGGTCAGGGTGACGGTTCTTTTTTGCTGAGAGTGCCACAGCAGAGAATGTGCAGGTTGTCAGCAATAGGGCAGCTGTTTCCCTCTGTGACCCCTCCTGTAAAAAGGGGACAGCGGAACGCCAGCAGGCGTTTCGCTGTCCCGAACTATAAAATATTCTTTCCGCTGAAGATGGCCAAAGCGCACGCGGCGGCCATTTCAGATCGTCCCGCGCAAAGGCTCAGAGAAGCGATTGCTTAGTAAGCAACGCCCCAGTAGACCATGGCCTTGGCGGGCTTGCCGCAGCAGGGGCACACATCGCTGAGCTGTTCCTGCTCAAAGGGCATGCAACGGCTGGAAAGTCCAGCCTCTTCCTTCATCTTCATCTCGCAGGCCAGATCGCCGCACCACATGGTCTTGATGTAGCCGGTGTTGGCTTTTGCCAGCTCCTTCACCTCGTCCATGGTGGTGGCAGCCCAGGTGCGCTTTTCGCGGTTTTCCAGCGCACGCTGGTACAGGTCCTTGCGCAGAGCTTCCAGCTGGGCGGGAATGGCAGTCTCCAGCTCGTCCAAGCTTACAAAGACCTTCTCGCGGGTGTCGCGGCGCACCAGCACGCACTGGTTCTTTTCCAGATCCTTGGGGCCGATCTCCAGACGCAGGGGCACGCCCTTCATCTCCCACTGGGCAAACTTCCAGCCGGGGGCGTTGTCGCTGTCGTCCAGCTTCACGCGGGCGTACTTGCTGATCTTCTCGGCCAGCTCGGCAGCCTTTTCGGAAACGCCGGGCTTGTGGGCGGCAATGGGCACCACCACAACCTGAATGGGGGCAATGGCCGGGGGCAGGATCAGGCCGTCGTCATCGCCGTGGGTCATGATGATAGCACCCACCAGACGGGTGGAAACGCCCCAGCTGGTCTGGAACGGATGATGCAGCTGGTTGTCGCGGCCGGTAAAGGTGACATCGTAAGCCTTGCTGAACTTGTCGCCAAAGTAGTGGCTGGTGCCGCTCTGCAGCGCCTTGCCGTCCTTCATCATGGCTTCGATGGTGTAGGTGGCCTCGGCACCGGCAAACTTTTCCTTGTCGGTCTTGCGGCCCTTCACCACGGGGATCGCCAGATCCTGCTCGCAGGTGTCTGCATAGCAGTTCAGCTGCTGCTGGGTCTCAGCCTCGGCCTCGGCAGCGGTCTCATGGATGGTGTGACCCTCCTGCCACCAGAACTCGCGGCTGCGCAGGAAGGGACGGGTGGTCTTTTCCCAGCGCACTACGCTGCACCACTGGTTGTACTTCATGGGAAGCTCACGGTAGCTGTGCAGCACGCGGGACCAGTGATCGCAGAACATGGTCTCGCTGGTGGGACGCACCGCCAGACGCTCTTCCAGCTTGTCGGAGCCGCCCATCGTGACCCACGCCACCTCCGGCGCGAAGCCATTGACGAGCTCGCCTTCCTTCTGCAGCAGGCTCTCCGGGATCAGCACCGGCATAGCCACATTCTCATGGCCGGTAGCCTTGAACCGGGCGTCCAGATCCTTCTGGATCAGTTCCCAGATGGCCTGACCATAGGGGCGCAGGATGATAAAGCCCTTCACACTGGAGTACTCCACCAGCTCTGCCTTTACGCAGATGTCGGTGTACCACTGTGCAAAGTTTTCTTCCTGACTGGTGATCGCCTGCACGAGCTTCTTGTTGTCTTTTGCCATTTTGTTATATCCTCCCAAGGCCGTGCGCCAAACGCTTTACGTTCCGCACGAACCATAATAAAGCCCCGTCTGCCTGCACGGCCGTGTGCCGCACTGCAAAGGCGGGGCTTTTGCCTAAAAGAATCAGTTCTGCGCGTGGCTGTCCACAAAGTTTACCACATCGCCTACGGTGCGCAGGGACTCGATGGCGTCGTCCGGCACCTCGATGCCGAACTCGTCTTCCAGCGTCATCACCATGTCTACGATATCCAGACTGTCAGCCTCAAAATCGCTCATGATATCGCTTTCCAGCGTGATCTTTGCCGGGTCAACGTCCAGCTGCTCAGCCAGCAATGCACGGATTTTTTCAAAAGTATCCATTCCTGTGGTCTCCTTTTTGCAGTTGTATTGCATACGCGTACAGCCCGCCGTGCCCCGGAAAAAGCCTCCGGTATCCGGCACAGCCTTGCCTGCTGTACAAAGCGCTCTCTTTTTTTATATCCCATGCAGTGCGTATTGTCAAGCCCTGTTTTGCAGCAACTGAAGAAAATTGTCTGAAAGCTGCTTTTTCCCTTGACATCTCGTGCCGGTTTTTTTATCATTATAAAGTAATGAGTTTACAGGGACTGACCAGTCCCTTTTATAAGGAGCGATAAGCATGAAGCTTTCATTCACAAAAATGCAGGGCTGCGCCAACGATTATATTTATCTGGACTGCCGCACCTCCGGTGTGCCGGAGAATATCGCAGCGCTTTCAGAGCGCTTGTCCCGGCGGCACTTTTCCATCGGCGCGGACGGTATTATCTGCATCTGCGCACCGGTCACAGCCGGGGCAGACGCCATGATGCGCATCTTCAATGCGGACGGCAGCGAGGGCAAAATGTGCGGCAACGGCATCCGCTGCGTGGCCGAGTGGCTGTACACCCACGGCATGGCAAAGCCGAAGCTTGCCATCGACACCCTCAGCGGCTTAAAGACCGTTGCCCGCATGGGCGAGGGGCTGTGGCAGGTGGAGATGGGCGCTTACAGCACCCTGCCGGCCGACTTGCCTGCCATCCACATGGGCGAAGGCCCGCTGGTGGATCAGCCGCTCACCGTAGAGGGAAAAGTGTGGAAGGTGACCTGCATCAGCGTGGGCAACCCCCACTGCGTGACCATTGTGCCGGAGGTGGACAGCCTGAAGCTGGAGCAGATCGGCCCGGGCTTTGAGCACCACGAAAACTTCCCGGAGCGCATCAACACCGAGTTTGTGCAGGTGGTGGATGCCACCCACCTGAAGATGCGGGTGTGGGAGCGCGGCAGCGGCGAGACATGGGCCTGCGGCACCGGCACCTGCGCCACCGTGGCAGCCCTGACCGAGCTGGGCATCTGCCCCGCCGGTGAGGATGTGCATGTCCAGCTGCGCGGCGGCGAGCTGACCATCCGCAAGGATGACGCTCCCGAAACCGTCAAGGCACGCCTTGAAACCTACCACAGGGAGACCGAGCCCCTCAAGGCTTTCTATGAAAGCCGCGGCAAGCTCAAGAGCGTTGAAAATCAGCCGACCATCGAGGCAACGACTGAGGTAATCAAGGCTGCTTTAGGTATCTGAGCTATGTCGAGAGATCCAATTATAATCAAAACACCTCACGAGATCGAGATCATGCGCAAGGCGGGAGCAATCACCGCCGGCGCACGATCCGTCGCAAGAGCCGCGATA
>OHFE01000740.1_pt1 | contig 10308 bp, 8 predicted proteins | sample 1567471 | NCBI WGS metagenome assembly OHFE01 (sample SAMEA3879513, study PRJEB24766) | human gut metagenome | biome: human-associated habitat; feature: feces | place: USA | collected 1985/1987 | reverse complement strand
GTAGTCCAGTGCGGTCTTGTCGCCCTTTTCCAGTGCCTGCTCCACGCCGCACAGGCTGGCGGTGGTGCCGCAGCTCCGGGCATCGCCGGTGGCGGGGTCGTAGTTGTACAGCTCGCCCTTTGCCCAGCTGCCGGGGAAATTGCCCTCGTAGAAGTGGTACAGGTATTCCTTGTGCTTCTGCGGGTCAATGCCCAGTCGCTTCTCCACGGCTTCATCCAGACCCCAGCCGATGTCATCGTGGCAGCGCAGATAGTTCACGAACCAGCAGTTGTCCGGCAGGGCGTGGAGGGCATCCAGCTGCGCCTTCAGCAGCCGGGTGTCCCGGCTGGCAAGGGCACCCCACAGGTTGACCATGGTGGACACGTTGTAGAGCATATGGCATTCCGGTTTTTCCGGGGTGCCGAAATAGGCCGCCAGCTCCTTGGGAGCCATGACCACCTCGCCCTTGAGAATGACCGCCGGGCAGACGCATTCCAATACCATGCGGAGCATCCGCACGATGGTATGCACCTGCGGCAGATTGCGGCAGGTGGTGCCCAGCTGCTTCCAGATGTAGGGCACGGCGTCAATGCGGAACACCTCTACGCCAAGGTTGGCAAGGTGCAGGATGCTCTTGGTCATGTCCACGAACACCGCCGGATTTGCATAATTCAGATCCCACTGGTAGTCGTGGAAGGTGGTCAGCACCCACTTGTGCATCTCCTCGCACCAGGTAAAGTTGCCGGGGGCGGTGTTGGGGAACACCTGGGGCACGGTCTGCTCGTACTGGTCGGGGATGGTGCGGTCCTCATAGAGATGGTAATAGGCCTGAAACCACGGGTCGCCCGCCTTTGCCGCCATGGCCCAGCGGTGGGTGCTGGCGGTGTGGTTCATGACAAAATCCAGACACAGGCTGATGCCGGCTTTCCGCAGTTCACGGGTCAGGTTTTCCAGGTCTTTGTTGGTGCCAAGGGCAGGGTCTACGGTATCGAAATCCTCCACCGCATAGCCGCCATCGTTGTGAGGGTGGGGCATCTGCAAAAGGGGCATCAGGTGCAGATAGGTCAGCTTCTGTTCCTTGAGGTAGGGCAGCTTCTTTGCCAGTTCTTTCAGATTTCCGGCAAAGAGGTCGGTGTACATGGTCATGCCGAACATATTGCCCCGCTTGTACCACTCCGGGTCGGCAGAGCGTGCCTTGTCCAGTGCTTTCAGCTCGGCACTGCGGGCGTTGTAGGCTTCTGCCATCTCCCGCTCCAGAACTTCCAGCCCTTCCCGGTTGTGGTACAGCTCCATGAACAGCCATTCCAGCTCGTCCTTGTGCTTGGCAAACCGGGACGCAAATTCCTGTTTTGCTGCCATGGTTCAGCCCTCCACTTCCGCAAGGGTGGGCATGGCAGGGATAGCACCATGCCGACTGGTGGTGATGCTGGCTGCTTTGTTGGCAAAGGCCAGAATGCCTTCCAGCTTGTCCACCGTCAGGGCAGCCCCAAAGAAGGTATCGCCTGCGCCGTTGGTGTCGCCCACCTTGCAGGGGACGCCAGCCACATGACCGGTCTTGTCCCCAAAGCGGTAGAATACGCCGTTTGCACCCAAGGTGACGAAAATCAGCCGGATGCCGTTCTGTGCCAGCTGTGCCGTGCCGCTTTCGCAATCAGTGGTGCCGGTGAGCAGAGGCAGCTCTTCATCGGACACTTTCAGAATATCCACCAGCGGCAGGGGAGCTTTCATCTGGGCAATGGCATCCTCTTTGTTCTTCCAGAGGTTGGCACGGTAATTCGGGTCATAAGTAATGACAGCACCCAGCTTTTTGGCGCGGGCGGCAGCATCCAGCGTGGCAGTGCGGGAGGGGTCAGCGGTCAGGCTGACAGAACCGAAGTGGACGATTTTGGCAGCCTTCAGAGCCTCGTCCGAAATATCCTCTTTGGACAGCATCACGTCAGCGTTGGCGCTGCGGTAGAAGCTGAAATCCCGCTCACCGGTGGCATCCACTGACACGACTGCCATGGTGGTGGGGCGGTCAGCATCCACCGCCATGCCGGAAACGTCCACCTTGTTTTCTGCCAGAACCTCTTTCAGATAGCGGCCAAAGGCATCCGCACCCACCTTGCCGATAAAGGCAGTCTGTGCGCCCAGCCGGGCGGCAGCCACCGCCAGATTGGCCGGAGCACCGCCGGGGTTTGCGGCAAACTGAGGAATGCCGCGCGCATCCTTGCCGGTCTGGGTCAGGTCGATCAAAACTTCACCAATCGTTAAAATGTCCATGATAATTCTCCTTATTCTTGATGTGAAACCCAACGATCACCGTTGGAACAGATAATGAATGTAAGCGGCTGCACGCTCCGGGTGCGGTGCATTCTGCACTACCCCAAGATAGACCTTGCCAGAAAAACCTGCCTGCCTGACAAACGGCGTGTCCGAAATATCCAGCACGGTCCCACCGGCGTTCAAACCCGACAGTGCATGGAAAGACGCATCCAGTGTCCGCAGATCGAGAAAATAATCATCTGCCAACAGTCGATCCCGTGCATATTCGTCCATCAGAACAACATCTAACCGCTGGGCACTGACTGCACCCAGCAGCTTCATCTCCGAAGCATATACATACTGCTCCTCTGCGCGTTCGCTTTCGCTGAGCAGCAAGCCGGACAGCAGATCGACCTGTTGCTTTTTGGTCAGACCCTGCGCCTCGGCAAAGCCGGTGGTAAGCTGTTCCGTCAGATCAGACCCGGCAGTGATATTTACCAGACCAAGGTAAAGCACATCCTCTTTTTTCGTCACATGACGGTAGGCTGCATACCCGAGGATATAGACGACGATGAGCACGATCGCAATGGGCAGCTTGTAATATGCCCAGATGTGCTCCCACTTTTTGCGCCCATGGAGGGAGCGGAGCGTATCCCGGTCAGTTTTTGTCATGGTCGTATTCCTCGTGTACTGCATCAGGGTCTCCACCGATCAGATAGAGGATCCGAAGCATCAGAAAGGAGCAGAGCATGGCGCAGAAGCCCATGCCCAGCAGGAATGCAGGCGTGAACACAAACACGATGACGTACCCCATGATGCCATAGATCGCCGCCATCAGCAGGGTGCAAAACAGATACCGGACACCCACGAGAAACGCTGTTTTCAGGATGCCGAAGGTGGTGTTTTCAAACCGTGCCAGCAGAGGAAAGGCATACAGCAGAACGATGCCGTACAGAACTGCCGCACCAATAAGTGTTGCAGTGAGCAGCGTCCAGAAAATGTTTTCGCTCCACATGCGGCGTAGCACAAAGCCATCCGCAGCCAGGAAACTGCCGACTGCCAGCAGGATCAGCCAGAGTTTTGTGGCGGGCTTAAAATTTTCCCGGAACGCCTTAAAAAACATCCGGGTCAGACCATCGTCCCGATCTTCCGCCATTTTGAGCGTGACGTAGAACAATGCGGTCGTAGAAGCCCCGATGGTAACAATGGGCAGGCTGCACACGAGCCATAAGATGTTCAGGTAAGCACTGTAAGTCAATTTCGTCAGCACAGCAAACAGCGGCTTGTCCGTATTGCACAGGTCACGCATGGGGGTTCTCCTTTCGCTCAATCTCCTGTGGATTCGCGCAGGATCAGGTTGGTTTCCGTATAGACGGTGCGATAGTTCAGCGATGGCTCTTCGATGCGGGTCATAAGCAGATTGGCAGCGGTGTAGCCCATGATCTGTCCATGGATATGGATCGAAGTCAGACGGGGGGCAAAGTAGGAAGCCTCCTGACTGTCATCGAAGCCGCAGACCCAGATATCATCGGGAACCGAATACCCCAGCTCATTCAATGCCTTGACCAGATCCATGGCAACAAAGTCATTGGCGCAGACAAAGGCATCCGGCATCGTTTTGAACCGACGTATGGTTTCGTACAGGGATACCGGATAGTTCTGCTGTCCAGATGGCATCGCACAGGTGCTCAGGCCTTCTGTCAGACCAAAGTACTCCACTGCATCCTTATAAGCCATATAACGCTCAAAGAAGGACTGACAGTGGTTTTTATCCCCCGCAAAGCTGATGCGTTTTTTGCCGTGCTGGACCATGTGGGTCACCGCATTCTGGATCTCAATGCGGTTTTCCATATAAAGGCGGTCAGCTTTCAGAGGAGGACGCATATCCATCACAGGGGTGTCTACAAACAGCAGCGGAACATCCAGATCGCACAGCATCTGTGCGTAGTCATAGTCGAATACTTCAAAGCAGATGATGCCAGCTGTGCGCTGGATGTTGAGAGAAGATGGAAGTTTTTTCTCTTTCAGCTCTATGGGAGAAATGCGATGAATGGTCATGCCGCTGTGCAGATGGTCGATTTCCGACTGGAAACGATCCAGCATCATGGAGGAAAAGTGAGAGCTGCTCAGAAACTGGGTCGTCAGCATGGCGATCTCCCGTTTGTCACTCGGCAGAATGAAAGGCTCTGCTGCTTTTGCAGCGTCTTCCTGAAACAGCGGCAGATAGGCAAACTGCTTATAGCCCATTTCGGCGGCTTTGCGCAGGATCTTCTCCCGTGTGGCATCTGCCAGCACACCGGTGTTGTTGATGGCCTTTGAAACTGTGTTGCGGGAAAGCTGCAGTTCGTTTGCAATATCCTGAATGGTGACTTTGGTTGCCATAAGTCATCCTCTTTCTTTATAATACAGGAGCGGATGTTCTTTTTTATAGATAAAGTCTGGTGACGGATCTTATTCTTTGCGACTCCAGTATAGTGCAAATGCACAAATTAGTCAAATGCAAAAATGCAAATCATCATTTTGCATATTTGCGCACTTTTGAATTTGTGCATCTGTACAAATCCACAATAATTTTTGATGTATACCATGAATTATCGTTGACATTCGCTTGCTTGCGTGATATAAATGAATTACAGAGTTTTACATTTGCACAATCGAAGCGATGAAAACGTAAAATTCAAAGGTGCAAATGTAAAACACAAATCAAACGGCAAGCAAATCAAAAAGGAGGAGAATGATTCATGAAAGCAAAGACGGCCTCGCCGGAAACGGCTGTGCTGACAGCAGAACGCAAGCTGCACAACACATGGGTCTACATCAAACGGCATTGGCAGCTTTACCTGTTGTTCCTGCTGCCTGCCGTGGCGCTGACGCTGGTGTTCAAGTACGCTCCCATGGGCGGTGTGCTGATCGCGTTCCAGAAGTACAATCCCTTCAAGGGCATCTGGGGCAGCGAGTGGGTAGGCTTCAAAAACTTTACCCGCTTCATGTCCTCGCCGGACTTCCAGCGCTATCTGATCAACACCCTGAAGCTGAGCGTCTACGGTCTGCTGTGGGGCTTCCCGATCCCCATCCTGCTGGCATTCCTGCTCAACCGTATCGAGAGCAAGAAGATCAAGCAGAAGGTACAGCTGGTGCTGTATATGCCCAACTTCATCTCGGTCATCGTGCTGTGCGGTATCGTCCGGGTGCTGCTGAGTGTCACCGGTCCGGTGAACGGCCTGCTTCACACCAGCATCAACTTCATGACGCTGCCGGAAGCGTTCCGCCCCATCTACATCATCAGCGGCATCTGGCAGGGTGCCGGCTGGGCATCCATCATGTACACCGCATCTCTTTCTAACGCCAGCAAAGATCTGAAGGAAGCTGCGATGATCGACGGCGCAAACCTGATCCAGCAGATCATGACGGTGGAGTGGCCCGCCATTAAGGATATGGTCGTTATTCAGTTTATCCTGCAGGCAGGCAACATCATGAGCATCGGTTTTGAAAAAGCCTATGCCCTGCAAACTGACCTGAACCTGAACACTGCCGAGATCATTGCAACGTACGTTTATAAAAAGGGCCTGTTGGACGGCGATTACAGCTTTTCCACGGCAGTCGGTCTGTTCAACACCGTTGTCAACGTCATCCTGCTGATCGCAGTGAACAAGATCGTTGCCAAAATGAACGATGGCAAGGGCTTGTAAGGAGGGGTTTACCATGGCAAAACAGAAAAAATCAAAAATGGCCCTCTACACCAGACAAGATAAGATCATCCTGTACTGCGGCTACGCACTTCTGGGCTTGTTCCTGCTGGCGATCATCGTTCCGATGATCTACATCGTCATCGCATCCTTTATGGACCCGGTCACTCTGCAAAACAAGGGCATCTCCTTTGATTTCAGCAAGTGGAGTCTGGATGCTTACCAGCGTGTCGTTTCGGACAAGCAGATCTGGGTCGGCTTCAAGAACGCAATACTTTACTCGATCATCTTCACCATCATCTCGGTAGCTGTGACGATGCTTGCCGCTTATCCCATGTCGCTGCCGGACTTCAAAGGCAAAAAGATCTTCAACACCTTGTTTGTGATCACGATGTTTTTCAGCGGCGGTCTGATCCCCACCTACCTGCTCATCAACAATCTGGGTCTGCTGGATTCCATGTGGGCGGTCATTCTGCCGGGAGCATTCAGCGTGTGGAACATGATCATTGCCCGTACCTATTATCAAGGCATCCCGCGTGAGCTGCGCGAAGCTGCGGATGTGGATGGAGCCAGCGAGATGCTTTACTTCTTCAAGATCCTGCTGCCCGTCTGTATGCCGGTGGTGGCAGTTCTGGCCCTGTGGCAGTTCGTGGCCATGTGGAACAGCTACTTTGACGCCATGATCTACCTGAACAGCGCATCGAAGCAGCCGCTGCAGCTGGTGCTGCGTTCCATCCTGATCCAGAGCCAGCCGGAATCCGGCATGATCGCAGATATCCAGAGCACTGCCGAACGTGCGAAGATGGCAGAGCTGCTCAAATATGCAACCATTATTATTTCCAGTCTGCCGCTGCTGGTGATGTATCCCTTCTTCCAGAAGTATTTTGATGCCGGCATCATGGCTGGTTCCATTAAAGGCTGAGGATATTCCAGAATTTTATAAGCAGGTACGCTCATCTGTTACACGAAAAAAGAAACATGAAAAAGGAGAAAATACCATGAAAAAGCTGATCTCTCGCCGCAACTTCCTCAAGGTCTGCGCTCTGGCGGGTTCTGCCGCTGCTCTGTCTGCCTGTGGCGGCGGCAAATCCACCGGCGGCAGCAATTCTGCTGCCGCAGCTGTGGACACGACCGGTGCCGTTACATTTCCGCTGTCCGAAAAGGTCACCTTTACCGGTATGACCAGCTTCCCTGTGGGCAGCGAACCCGAGCCGAACAACCGCACCATCTTCAAGCGTCTGGAAGAGCAGACCAATGTGCACATCGACTGGACCGCCATCCAGTCCGACCAGTGGAGCGATAAGATCACCCTGAATATGTCCAACCCCAACACCCTGACGGATTTTGTTTTTACTGCTGATTTTACCGACAGCAATCTGCTGCGCTACGCAGATCAGGGTGTCATCCTCAATCTGGAAGACTACATTGACAACAATATGCCTTATCTCCAGAAGGTCTTTGAGCAGTACCCGGAGTACCGCACCATGTGCACCGACAGCGATGGCCACATCTGGGCACTGCCCTGGATCGAGCAGCTCGGCTCAGAAAAGACCGCCATCCAGACCATTGGCAACATGAGCTTCATCAATACCAAGTGGCTGAACTTCCTCGGTCTGTCGATGCCCACCACAGTGGACGAGTTTGAGCAGGTGCTGATGGCATTCCGTGATAACGCCGCTTCCATCAAGGCAGAGTATGGCATTGACGGCGACATCATCCCCATGTCCTGCATCGTCAACAACGGCGATCAGGATCCCAGCATCCTCATCAATGGCTTTGGCGAAGGCTACGGCGATGCAGACAAAGACCGCCATATCGCCGTTACCAACGACCGGAAAGTCATCTGTGCCGCCACCCAGCAGGGCTACCGTGATGGTCTGGACTGGCTGCACAAGCTGTATGCCGAGCAGCTCATTGACCCGGAGTGCTTCACGCAGGAGTGGTCCACCTATGTTTCCAAGGGCAAGGCTGGCCGCTATGGTGTCTGCTTCAGCTGGGATGTTGCCAACATTGACAACCTGACCGACTGGGAGCCGCTGCCTGCCCTGACCGCCGATACCCGGAATATCACTCCGCAGAACGGTTCTTTCACCAGCGGCTTTGCCCGCGGCAGATGCGTTGTCACCGCAAAGGCGGAGAACCCCGCACTGGTTTGTGCATGGCTGGATCAGATGTACGCACCCCTCCAGTCTCCGCAGAACAACTGGGGTACTTACGGCGATGCGGAAGGCTTTAACATTTTTGAACTGTCCACCAACGATAAGGGCGAGCCCATGCTGAAGCACGCTCCTCTGGGCGATGCTTCTCCCGTGGAAGTCCGTGAAGCGCAGTGTGTCAGTGGACCTCTGGCAGTTCTGGATGATTACTATGGTGTATACGTTACCTGCCCGGACGATGCACAGTACCGTCTGGACTGGATCAAGGAGATCTACACCCCGGATATGAACAACGATTATGTCTATCCCAATGTCTTTATGAGCAGCGAGGACACCGAGCAGGTCTCTAACCTGCAGGCAGATCTGCAGACCTACATGAATACGCAGAAGGCCAACTGGATCATGAACGGCACTAAGGATGCAGAGTGGAACGAATATCTGAGCAAGCTGGAAGCCTACGGCCTGTCCGACTATCTGGGCATTATGCAGAAATATCTGGATGCTTACTACGCATAAGAATTCTTTCCTTTGGAGGATTCCATGAACGATTTGACTTTACAAAAAGCCCGTGCCTACGAGGCCGAGCACGGCGCTGCCATTTCCTCGGTGGAACGCCCTGCCTACCACATGACTCCTTATGTGGGTTGGCTCAACGACCCCAACGGCTTCTCTTATTATAAAGGGAAGTATCACCAGTTCTATCAGTATAACCCCTACGATGTGCGGTGGGCGCCCATGCACTGGGGTCACGCCGTCAGCACCGACCTGCTGCACTGGGAGTATCTGCCCTGTGCGCTTGCACCGGATTCCCCGGCAGACAATGGCCCCGGCTGTTTCTCCGGCTCTGCCACCGAGATGGATGACGGCAAGCAGCTGCTGATGTACACCAGCGTGATTGCAGAAAAGCAGCCCAATGGGGAGATGCGGGACATCCAGACCCAGAGCATTGCCATCGGTGACGGTCTCGACTACGAAAAGCCTGCCTGCAACCCGGTGCTGACCCAGAAAGACCTGCCGGAAGGCTTCAGCAAGTTCGACTTCCGGGACCCCAAGATCTGGCGTGAGACCGACGGCACCTACTCTGCCGTCACCGTCTGCCTGGCCGAGGACGGCAGCGGCGCAGCGGCACTGTTCCAGAGCAAGGACGGCTTCGACTGGCACTTTGTCACGGTGCTGGAACGCTGCAACAATCAGTACGGCAAAATGTGGGAGTGCCCGGACTTCTTCCCGCTGGACGGCAAGCAGGTCTTGATGCTCGGCCCCATGGAGATGCTGCCCAAGGGCGAGTTCCACAACGGTCACAACGTGATTGCCTTCATCGGCAGCTACGACGAAGTCACCCACACCTTCACCAAGGAAAATGTGCAGCTGATGGATGGCGGCATCGACTTCTACGCCACCCAGACCACCCTTGCCCCGGATGGCCGCCGGATCATGACCGCATGGCTGCAGACATGGTCGGACACCGAGGATAAGCCCCAGGGCTGCAAGTGGTTCGGGCAGACCATCTGCCCCCGCGAGCTGCACATTAAGAATGGACGCATTCTTCAGACCCCCGTGCGGGAGCTGGACGCCGTCCACGGTAAGCGCACTTTCCACGAAAATGTGACGGTGCAAGGCGAAACTTCTCTGGAAGGCATCAAGGGCCGTGTGGCCGACCTGACCGTCACGGTGCAGCCCGGCGAGTACCGCTCCTTTACCCTGAAGCTGGCCGCCGATGCAGACCATCACACCAGCCTGACCTACGACCCCTACACCTCGCAGCTGACGCTGGATCGCAGCTATGCCGGTTCCCGTGCCGACATCGTGCATACCCGCAGCTGCAAGGTTCGCAGCCAGAACGGTGCGCTCAAGCTCCGCATCCTGCTGGACAAAAACAGCATCGAAGTTTTCGCCAACGATGGTGAGCAGACCATGACCGCATGGATCTACACGCCCCAGTCTGCCGATGGCATCACCTTTGCTGCCGATGGCAAAGCAACCATCACGGCAGAACAGTTTGAGCTGAATCTGTAACCTGATATTCCCTTCATTTCTCCTTCATTGAATACAGCCCCGCTTTGGCTTCTCCTTCACCAAAGCGGGGCTGTGTTTGTTATGTCATTAATTTTCCAGTCTGCCGTGGTCACAGCCAAGTGACAGGTAGTGCTCAATCTCCCCACTCAGCACAAGCTGTGTGTATTCCAGGGGCTTGTTGTATAGCAGCCAGTCCAGTTCTGCCCGCTGTGCCGGGGTGTTGCCGT
>OHFE01000719.1_pt1 | contig 10646 bp, 12 predicted proteins | sample 1567471 | NCBI WGS metagenome assembly OHFE01 (sample SAMEA3879513, study PRJEB24766) | human gut metagenome | biome: human-associated habitat; feature: feces | place: USA | collected 1985/1987 | reverse complement strand
TGAGGGCATCACCTTCTCCATGCAGACCTCGTTTACAAAGATCTCCAGCGGTATTACCGCCGGCCTGGCGACCCTGGCGCTGCACCTGCTGCACTACAAGCCCATTGAGGGGGCGTCCACCTACCTGGGCACCCAAAGTGCCGCCTTTGACCGCTGGATCTGGCCGCTGGTGATTCTGACCCCGGCCATTGCCAGTCTGCTGTATATCGTCCCGCTGCTGTTTATCCGCTACACCCCCGCCCAACGGGCGCAGGTGGAGCAGGAGCTGAAAGCCCGCCGGGCAGCGACGGACAGCCAAAACACTTGATACACACAAAAAGAGCACGCAGTTCGCACTGCGTGCTCTTTTTGTTTTTGTCTATTTACAGAGTCGTGTTAGCAGTAACAACCGCCCGGTGTCAATCCGCCAAAGTGAACTGCACCTCCACCGGCTCACCGGCCTTGCAGTGCAGGGTGCGTACCGTTTGGCCGCAGCGCACGGTCAGCGTGCGGTCCACATCGGCGGTGAGCACCGCCTGCACCGTACCGGCCGCCAGATCCCATTGCAGCCGGGTAACGGTGGCCCGGTTGCGGGTCTTTAGTCCGGTGAGGGTGCCCCTGTCAAATCCGCTCTCCGGCAGCGCCGGCAGCACCGAGGAGAACGCCAACCCCAAGGGCCGCGTCATCGACCTTGTCATTCCCGTCATTATGCTCATCATCCTCTGCACCATCGGCATGCTCTACGTCGGCGGCTTCTTCGGCGCTGACACGTCCGGCTGCACCGATTACGCCGGCGACTTCATCGGTGCGTTCGGCAACACGGACGCGTTCGTCGGCCTCCCGTGGGGCGGCATCATCGCGCTGGTGCTCACGGTCATCTACCTCGTCGCCCGCCGCGTCGTCGGCTTCCGCGAGGCTATGGGCTGCATCCCCAAGGGCTTCCAGGCCATGATCTCCCCGATCATCATCCTGACACTGGCCGTCTCCCTCAAGACCACGCTCAACGCGCTGGGTGCCGCAGACTATGTGCACGATCTGATGTACGCTGCCTCTGAGGGCCTTTACAATATGCTGCCCGCCGTCATCTTCCTTGTCGCGTGCGTGCTGGCCTTTGCCTCCGGCACGTCCTGGGGCACGTTCGGCATCCTGATCCCCATTGTCACAGCCATCTTCCCCAGCGACAGCGCGCTGCTCTACATCGGTATTTCCGCCTGCTGCGCGGGCGCCGTGTGCGGCGACCACTGCTCCCCCATCTCCGACACGACCATCATGGCCTCCGCCGGTGCGCAGTGTGAGCATCTTGACCATGTTTCCACGCAGCTTCCCTATGCGCTCACCGTCGCGATCGTCAGCTTTATCGGCTTCATCGTCGCAGGCTTCGTGCAGAATGTGTACATCACCTGGCTGGTCAGCGCAGCGCTGCTGCTCGGCGTGCTGCTGTTCCTGCGCGCAAGAGAAAGAAAACAGGCAGAATAACGAACGCATCCAACTCCCCCTCCGCACTTCACTGCGGAGGGGGAGTTTTCACGCATTTGATTTTACATTCCACGCAAAAATTTGACCAAAGTTTTACCGAACCGTGCTTTCGAATTTTAGACAGCGGCGATATCCTTATGACCGTAGACGAGATGTCAAACAAATCAAAAAGGAGATCATCAAAATGAAAAAGATGAACAAAATTCTGACGACTGTACTTGTCATTGCCCTCGCCGCGCTGACACTGGCCGGCTGCGCGAAGAAGGACGCCTCCCCTGTCACGACCGACGGCTCGACCTCGATGGAAAAGGTCATCGGCACACTCGGCGAAGCGTTCACCGAAAAGGAAGGCATTGACGTGACCTATAACCCCACCGGCTCCGGCTCCGGCATTCAGGCTGTTTCCGAAGGCCGCTGCGACATTGGCCTGTCCAGCCGTGCACTGAAGGACGATGAGAAGGCAACGCTGACCGAAACGACCGTCGCGCTCGACGGCATTGCCATGATCGTGAACCCCGAAAACCCCGTTTCCGACCTGACGGTCGAACAGATCGCCGATATCTACACCGGCAAGATCACCAACTGGTCCGAGGTTGGCGGCAATGACGCTGCCATCGTCCTCATCGGCCGCGAAGCCGGCTCCGGCACACGCGACGGCTTTGAATCCATCACGGGCACCAAGGATGCCTGCCAGTACCGTCAGGAGCTGACCTCCACCGGCGACGTCATCACCACCGTCTCCCAGAACCCGGACGCCATCGGCTATGCTTCCCTCGCAGCGCTGAAGGACAACGTCAAGGCTCTGACCGTCGGCGGCGTGGCCCCCACGGAGGATACCGTCAAGGACGGCAGCTATGTCATCCAGCGACCGTTCGTTCTCGTGACCAAGACCGGCGCGAAGCTCTCCGAGAACGCACAAAAGTTCTTCGACTTCGCCCTGAGCGCGGAAGCCGCCCAGTACATCACCTCCGCCGGTGCTGTCCCGGTGAACGGCTGATATGAAAAAGAAACAGACAATGGAAGACGTCGTACACGGCGTCTTCCTCCTGTTAGGATTGGTCACAGTCGGGTGTGTGCTGCTCATTACCGTGTACCTGATCCTGTCCGGCCTGCCGGCCATTACAAAGATCGGCCTCGGAAACTTCCTGTTCGGCATGGAATGGGCCTCGACGGCCTCCGACCCGAAATACGGCATTCTCCCCTTCATCCTCACCAGCGTATACGGCACGTGCGGTGCAATTCTGCTCGGCGTGCCGGTCGGGTTCCTGACGGCGGTGTTCCTGTCAAAAATGGCCCCGAAGAAGCTCCGCTCCGTCATGGAATCGGCGGTCAGTTTGCTTGCCGGTATCCCGTCGGTTGTCTATGGTCTGGTCGGTATGCTGGTGCTCGTTCCCGGCATCCGGAAGCTGTTCCACGTGCCGGACGGCGCAAGCCTGCTTGCCGCGATGGTCGTGCTGGCAATTATGATCCTGCCGTCCATTATTAAGGTTTCCGTCAACGCGCTCGACGCGGTTCCGAAGGAGTATGAGGACGCGTCGCTGGCGCTCGGCGCAACGCCGGTCGAGACGTGGTTCCGCGTATCGGCTCCGGCGGCCAGAAGCGGCATTGCCGCTGCCGTCGTGCTCGGCGTAGGCCGCGCCATCGGCGAGGCCATGGCCGTCATGATGGTGTCGGGCAACGCGCCGAATATGCCGTCGCTGTTTGAAAGCGTGCGCTTTCTGACCACGGCGGTCGCAAGCGAAATGTCCTATGCGTCCGGCCTGCAGCGGCAGGCGCTGTTCTCCATCGCACTGGTTCTGTACCTGTTCATCATGCTCATCAACGCGGCGCTCAACTTCTTCCTGAAGCGCAAAAAGGAGTGAAACCATGCTGACAAACAAGCTTTCCGCGGCCAGACGGGTGTATACCGCCGTTATGCGGGTTCTGCTGCTCCTTGCCGCCGTGCTGACGGCCGCGCTGGTCGTGTTCATGATCGTATATGTGCTCTATAAGGGCCTGCCGAATGTCACATGGCACCTGATCTCGACGAAGCCGAGCTATATCACTGGCGCCATCGGCATTCTGCCGGATATCTGCAACACCATGCAGATCCTGCTCGCTTCCCTGCTCATTGTCCTGCCCCTCGGCGTGGGCGCGGCGGTCTATCTGACGGAGTACGCGCAGAACAAAAAGCTCGTCGCGGCCATTGAATACGCCGCCGAGACGCTTTCCGGCATTCCGTCCATCATTTACGGTCTGGTCGGTATGCTGTTCTTCTGTGAATTTCTCGGTATGCAGACGAGCCTCCTGGCCGGTGCCCTGACGCTCGTGATCATGAACCTGCCGACCGTCCTGCGCACGACGCAGGAGAGTCTGCGGACGGTTCCGCAGAGCTACCGCGAGGGTGCGTTCGGCCTTGGCGCGGGCAAATGGCGCGTGGTGCGCACGGTCGTGCTGCCGGGCTGCATCGACGGCATTGTGACCGGCTGTATACTCTCCGCTGGCCGTATTCTGGGCGAATCCGCCGCGCTTTTATTCACGGCTGGCTTTGCCCACACGCTGAACAAATTCGTCATCAGGCTTGCCAGCCCCGGCGCGACGCTGACGGTCGCGCTGTACGCCTATGCGAAGGAAGAGGGCGAATTTGACGTCGCCTTCGCCATCGCGGCCATTCTTATGATCTTAACGCTTCTGATCAATCTTGCCGCCGGGATCGTCGGAAAACAGATCCAGAAACGGAGCCAGCAATGAAATCTGTCAACCCCTGCGGTTTGATGCGGGCCGCGCTGATCAACGACCTGTCTTGCTTCGGCAAGTGCTCCCTGAGCGTAGCAATTCCAATTCTGTCCAGCTACGGTGTGGAGACGGTTCCGCTGCCGACGGCGATCTTATCGACGCACACGGGCGGCTTTACCGGCTTCGTCGTGCAGGATATGACGGAGAATATGCGGCTGTTCGCCGCGCACTGGAAAAAGCTCGGCGTGAAATTTGACGCCATTATCACCGGCTACTGCTGCACAGTCGAGCAGATCAGGCTGACAGCGGAATTCATCCGCAGCTTTGCCGAGTCCGACACGCTTGTGATCGTCGATCCCGTGCTCGGCGACCACGAAGCGCTCTACACCGGCTTTTCCGACGCGCACGTCGACGCCATGCGCGAGCTGTGCAGTCTGGCCGATCTGATCACGCCCAACCGCACGGAGGCCGCGCTGCTGGCTGGGCTGTCCTTCTCCAGCGCAGACGAAACGCTTTTATACGCGCAGCAGGTCAAGGACGCGGTCATTACCAGCGTCGGCTCCGGCAACCGCATCGGCTATCTGGCGCGGCTGGACGGACGCGTGACGCTTGTGCAGAAGGAAAGCGTCGATATGACCGTGCATGGCGCAGGCGATGTGTTTACCAGCGCGCTGAGCGGTGAGCTTCTGAGCGGACAGGCGCCGCAGACGGCGCTGCTGCGCGCGGTGGACTTCTGCGACAGCTGCATCCATGAAACGGCCAAGCGGCAGCCCGGCCACTGGTACGGGCTGGCCTTCGAGCCGGTATTGAAAGGAACTCGTGTATGAACGATATTATCACAGTCAAAGACTTACAGCTCTGGTACGGGCAGACGAAGGCGCTCAAGGGCGTGTCGATGAACATCCCGGAAAAGAGCATTACAGCCCTCATCGGCCCCTCCGGCTGCGGCAAATCAACGTTTCTCAAGACGCTCGACCGTATGAACGATCTGGTTCCGGGTGTGCGCATTGAGGGTGAGGTCAAATATAACGGGCAGGATATCTTCGCGCCGTCCGTGGACGTGAACGAGCTGCGGCGCGAGATCGGCATGGTCTTCCAGAAGCCGAATCCCTTTCCCATGAGCATCTACGACAACATTGCCTACGGCCCCCGGACGCACGGCGTGCGCAAAAAGGATGAGCTGGACGAGATCGTCGAGCAGTCGCTGCGCGGCGCGGCGATCTGGGACGAGGTCAAGGACCGGCTGAAAAAGAGCGCGCTGGGCCTTTCCGGCGGACAGCAGCAGCGGCTTTGCATCGCGCGGGCGCTGGCCGTGCAGCCGCAGGTTCTGCTGATGGACGAGCCAACGAGCGCGCTCGACCCCATTTCGACCTCCAAGATCGAAGAACTTGCCACGAATCTGAAAGAGCAGTACACCATCATCATCGTCACGCACAACATGCAGCAGGCGCTGCGCATTTCGGACAAAACGGCGTTTTTCCTGCTGGGTGAGCTGATCGAATACGACGACACGCAGACGCTGTTCTACCAGCCGAAGGAGAAGCGCACCGAGGATTACATCACCGGGAGGTTCGGATAATGAGAAGCAAATTTGACCAGCAGCTTGCCCTGCTGAATGAAGAGCTGACGCAGATGGGCGAAACGTGCGCAAAGGCCATCGGTCTGGCCGCGCAGGCGCTGGAGGAGCAGAACGCATCAACCGCCGCGCCGGTCGCGGAGCTGGAGGAGCAGACAAACGAGCAGGAACGGAGCATCGAAGCGCTGTGTCTGAAGCTGCTTTTGCAGCAGCAGCCGGTCGCACGCGACCTGCGGCAGATCTCGGCAGCACTCAAGATGATCACGGATATGGAGCGCATCGGCGATCAGGCGGCGGATATTGCCGAGATCATCCCGTTTTTCCTCAGCCACAACACGTTTGACTGCACGCTCGTCTGCCGCATGGCGCAGCAGGCCAGCTCCATGGTCACGCAGAGCGTGGACGCGTTCGTCCGCCGCGATGTGGATCTGGCCCGCTCGATTGCAAAACAGGACGATCTGGTCGATGAGGATTTTTCCAACGTCAAGCAGGCACTGATATCCGCGATTGCCCGCGAACCCGGCCAGGGCGAGGTCGCGCTGGATCTGCTGATGATCGCAAAGTATTTCGAGCGCATCGGCGACCACGCGGTCAACCTGTCCGAATGGGTCGAATTCTCCGTCACCGGCGTGCACAAGCACGACGGCGTGGAATACGAATGATCCCCTCTCTCAAAAAGCCGCAGGCCCCTTTTCCGGGCTTGCGGCTTTTTGCTGCGTGTATTATAATCAATAAAAAGGGGAGCTGTCTATGGAATATTTGATCACCCGGCTCACGGACAGGCCGGAATTGAAGGCGCAGGCCGCCGCATGGTTTCACGCAAAATGGGGCGTGCCGGAGCAGGCATATCTGGACAGCATGGATGATGCGCTGCGCAGGGCAGCCCCTGTCCCGCAGTGGTATCTGGCGCTGGAGGGGCCGCGCATCATCGGCGGCATGGGCGTGATCGAGAACGATTTTCATGACCGTAAGGACCTGACGCCGAATGTCTGCGCCGTCTATACCGAATCGGACTTCCGCCGCCGCGGCATCGCGGGCGCACTTCTGCAATTCGTCTGCCGGGATATGCACGAAAAAGGCATCGACACGCTCTATCTGCTGACCGATCACACCGGCTTCTACGAGCGCTGCGGCTGGGAATTCTTCTGCATGGCCCAGGGCGACGGAGAAGAAGTTCTGTCGAGGATGTATGTGCACCGATACCAGGAATGAGGCTGCTTATGAAAAAAGTCAGAATCACGGTCATGAAGATGGGGTGTTATCCCGATCTGATGGCGGAATATGAGAACCCGATGGAGCATCCTTGCGATATGGTGCTCGGGCAGGTGTTTGTGGCGGACGGGTGGAACCGGCCGGAGGGGCTTTGTCTGAGCGCGTGGGAGAGTATGTCGCCGTTTGTGCTGGCGCTGGCCAGCGGCGGGGAGAATCTCTATGCCGGGTGGATGAAAAATCCGCGCTCGGCCATGATCTCCTGCAACGACGGCTTCCGGCCCGTGAGCTTTTTATTGGAGACGCTCGACGCTTGACAGCTTTGCTATACTGAAAACAGAATATGAAACAGGAGGTTTTTCTCATGGGTAAAACACTTGTCGCTTATTTTTCCGCGTCCGGCGTGACAAAAAAGCTGGCGCAGACGCTGGCGGGCGCCATCGGGGCCGATCTGTTTGCAATCGAACCGAAGGTTCCCTACACGCGTGCCGATCTCAACTGGATGGACAAGCAGTCCCGCAGCACCATTGAGATGCAGAACCCCGCGTCCCGTCCTGAAATCGCAGGCACCTGCGCGAACATCGCGGACTACGACACGGTTTTTGTCGGCTTCCCCATCTGGTGGTATGTCGCGCCGACCATCGTCAACACGTTTCTGGAGAGCTGCGATCTGACGGGCAAGACCGTCGTTCCGTTTGCCACCTCCGGCGGCAGCGGCATGGGCGGCACAAACAAGGCGCTCGCACCGAGCTGCACGGGCGCACGTCTGCTCGAAGGCAAGGTCTTCCGCAGCAGCACAAACGCCGATACCCTGCGCGAGTGGGTCAAGACGCTGAAATAAGACGCATATATAAAACCAGCCCCCGCTGCGGCGGAGGCTGGTTTTGCGTATGCTGCAATTTCTCTGGTTTGGTTGTAGGGGCCGATGCCCACATCGGCCCATTAGGAAGTTGCAAATTCGCTGCGGATTTCCGTAAAAACGGTGCGATCTGCTGGGCCGATGTGGGCATCGGCCCCTACATGGGCAGTACGTTTTTGTATCGTTTCATAAAAAATAGGCTTCTGGATTATCAGGTGTTGCGGAACCGTGCCAAAAAGTCCTTTGTCTGCTGGTGCTGCGGGTCGCCAAAGATCGCTTCGGGGGAACCCTGTTCCAGGATCACACCCTCGTGCATGAACACAACGCGCTCGCTCACATCGCGGGCGAAGGCCATCTCATGCGTCACGACGAGCATGGTCATGCCCTCGTGCGCAAGATCCTGCATGACGGAGAGCACCTCGCCGACCATTTCCGGGTCAAGGGCGCTCGTCGGCTCGTCGAACAGAAGCACCTCAGGGTTCATGGCAAGTGCGCGCGCAATGGCGACACGCTGCTTCTGGCCGCCGGAGAGCTGACGCGGCTTGGCGTTGACGTAGGGCGCCATGCCGACCTTTTCGAGATACCGCATGGCCTGCTGCTCCGCCTCGGCCTTACTGCGGCCAAGCACCTTCATCTGGCCGACCATGCAGTTTTTCAGGACGGTCATATTATTGAACAGATTAAATGACTGGAACACCATGCCGACGTGGGAGCGGTATTTCGCGGCGTTGACGCTTTTACCGGTGACATTTTCGCCGTGGTAGAGAATGTCGCCGCTTGTCGGTGTTTCCAGCAGATTCACGCAGCGCAGCAGCGTCGATTTGCCGGAGCCGGACGCGCCGATGATGGAGATCACGTCGCCTTTTTTGACATCAAAGTCGATATCGCGCAGGACTTCGTGCGTGCCAAAGGACTTGCTCAGGTGCCGGATCTCAAGAATATTGTCTGCCATATCAGCGATCCCCCCTGCTGCGTCCGAATTTAAGTTCCTGCTCCGTGCGCTCGCGGAACTCCTTGCTCTGCTCGTCATAGTTGCTGCCGCGCTTCGGGTGCGAATACGTGCCTGCGGTCATGGTGAGCGGATCCTCCTGCACAAGCTCATAGCTGTCAGAGCCGTCCATCAGCTTTTCGACCAGCCGCAGAATGCCGGATGCAATCAGCGTCATGGCCAGATACCCGGCCATTTCGATCACAGCAGATGGGAAATATTTATTGTTGATACCGACGATATAGCGGTGCGAAGCAAAGAACTCCGTAAAGCCGATGATGAACATGACGGAGGTATCTTTTACGTTGATGATATAGTTGTTGCCGATCTGGGGCAGGATATTGCGGATGGCCTGCGGCAGAATGACGCTCGTCATGGTCTGGAAATGCGTCATGCCGATGGCCTTTGCGCCCTCGGTCTGGCCGGGGTCGATGGAGATAATGCCGCCGCGGACGGACTCGGCCATGTACGCGCCGGTGTTGATCGAGACGATCAGGATGGACGCGGCCCAGATGTTATCGAAGCGCAGGGCATTATCCGTGAAATACGGCAGGGCGTAGAAAATGAACACGGCCTGCAGCATCATGGGCGTGCCGCGGAAAACCTCGACGTAGATGCGGATGATGACACGGAGAATTTTCAGAAGGATACGCTTGGGCAGTGGATCGTTTTTGGCGCACGGGATGGTATTGAGAATGCCGCAGAGCAGGCCGATGATACAGCCGATCGCGGTCGCGGCCAGCGCAAGGCCGAGCGTGTTGAGCATACCGTTCAGGTACATCATGCGGTACTTTTCCCACAGAATCCCGATGTCCTGCATGAGCTTGGCGAGCTTATCCACGGGTTAGTCTCCTTTCACTTTTGATTTGCCCGCGCCGGAGGCGCGGGCAAACAGTTAAACCTCCGGCTGGATGCGGATGGCTTCGTCCATGAGCTGGTTGAAGTCGTCCTCCGTCATCTGGGAGAGGACCTTGTCAATGGCGTCCTTCAGAACCGTGTTGCCCTTGCGGACGGAGATGCCGATGTTGACGTTTTCAGCGCGCTCAGCCTCGGAGGCAAACTGGAAATCGCCGGGTGTGCCGGAGAAGTTCAGAATGACGAGGTTATCGTCCTGCGCGGCAGCGCCTATGGCGGTGGGCATATCGGTGCAGATGAAGTCGACCGCGCCGGTCTGCAGCTGCATGATCATGGCCGGAGCCGTCTCAGCGGGAGCCAGAAGCTCGGCGTTTTCGATCTGCGGCAGGCAGGAATCGTACCAGATCGTGCCGGACTGCGCGGTGCACTTGCCGCCCGCGAGGTCGGCAATGGAGGTCGCACTGGCATAGGGGCTGTCCTTCGTGGTGACGCAGACGATGGTGGCGTAGTAGTACGGGCCTGCCATGTCGACCTCCTGCATACGGTCGGCGGTCATGGACTGACCGGCGATGACGCAGTCAACGTCGCCGCTCATGACGGCGGGGATCAGGCTGTCCCAGTCCAGTTTGACGATCTGAACCTTCTGGCCCAGGGCCTCGCCGATCTTCTTCGCCATCATAACGTCGTAGCCGTAGGCGTAGGGACAAAGGTTCGAGAAGTGGTAACCGATGAGGATGACCACCAGGAAGATGACAGGGATGACCTTGCGGGTGCGCCATGCAAAGCGGCCCACGAAGGGGATCTCCGGCACGAAGTTCCTGTGCTTGGTCTTATCCATGTAGGGTCCGAAGAGCATCAGCAGGCCGGGCATGACCACGAACACCGAGAGCATCGCAAAGAGGATGGACTTGATGAGGCAGACGGCCATATCGGAGCCGATGCGGAACTGCATGAACAGCATAGCCACAAGGCCACCGACGGTGGTCAGG
>OHFE01000713.1_pt1 | contig 10707 bp, 9 predicted proteins | sample 1567471 | NCBI WGS metagenome assembly OHFE01 (sample SAMEA3879513, study PRJEB24766) | human gut metagenome | biome: human-associated habitat; feature: feces | place: USA | collected 1985/1987 | reverse complement strand
GCACAACAGGCTCCGTGCCAGACTCGCGCACCAGAATGCGGCCGGTATCGCCCAGTGCCTCGGCTACGGCCTTGACTGCTGCCTGAACTGCTTCGTCATCCTGTGCAGCTTTTTTATCAGTGACACGAACGTTTTCCAGCACCTGCGGGTAGATCTTCAGTGGCTCTGCCAGCTTGCTCATGGGAACTTTCTTTGCAAGCATGACTTCCATCATTTTCAGGCTGGTCAGAATGCCGTCACCGGTGCTGGCATACTTGGAGAAGATGATATGCCCGCTCTGCTCACCACCGATACGGCAGCCGTTCTTGGCCATGTACTCGTAGACATACTTGTCACCCACTGCGGTCTTAGCGTAGCCGATGCCCTGCTCGTCAAAAGCCTTGTACAGACCAAAGTTGGACATGACCGTGGTGACCACGGTGTTGTTCATCAGCTCGCCGTGCTCCTTCATGTAGCAGCCGTAGATGTACAGGATGTGGTCGCCGGTGATGACATTGCCCTTCTCGTCCACACACAGGCAGCGGTCAGCATCGCCATCAAAGGCAAAGCCGACATCCAGACCGTTCTCTACCACGAACTTCTGCAGACCCTCAATATGAGTAGAGCCAGCATTATTGTTGATATTCAGACCGTTGGGCTTGTTGTTGATGACATAGGTATCCGCACCCAGAGCGTCAAACACACTCTTAGCGATATTCCAGCTTGCACCGTTGGCGCAGTCCAGACCGACCTTAATGCCCTTGAAGGAGTAGATACCCAGAGAGATCAGGTAGCCCATGTAGCGGTTACGGCCTGCCACATAGTCCACGGTGCAGCCGATGTGCTCCCGGTGTGCAAAGGGCAGCTCCGGCCAGTCCTTGTCAAACACATGAAGCTTGCCGTCGATGTAGTCCTCCACCAGCAGCAGGGTCTCCTCCGGCATTTTCTCACCGTAGCAATCGATCAGCTTGATACCGTTATCATAGTACGGGTTGTGGCTGGCAGAGATCATGATGCCGCAATCAAAGTCGTCCACGCGGGCAATATAAGCTACAGACGGCGTAGTAGTGACGTGCAGCAGGTAGGCGTCCGCGCCGGAAGCAGTCAGGCCTGCGACCAGACTGTACTCGAACATATAGGAGCTGCGGCGGGTGTCTTTGCCGATTACAATGCGTGCAGGCTCGTTGTTGCCATTGCGCTCGCGGAGCATATTGTAATACCAGCCCAAAAAGCGACCAACCTTGTAGGCATGGTCGGCAGTCAGATCAATACCAGCTTCACCACGGAAGCCATCGGTCCCAAAATACTTTCCCATTCTTGCTTACCTCGTTCCCAAAAGTGAACTTTCATTAGTGTATAAGTATATATGCTTTCCCCCATTGCATGATGCTACCCGCACAACAGCATTGTCATCCGCATAGTGCATCGGCTCCGGGACACCGTGAGTTCAGTATAGCACATTTCTTGGAGTAAATCATCCTTTCTTGGGATTTTCCCCCTGCTGGAAGATAAAAAACACCCTTCCTCTCACGGAGACCCGCAAAAGGAAGGGTGTAGAACTCAATATCCTATTGTCGTACCAATCACCGCATGTTCGTACCAGCAAAGCCGGTACCAGCCGTCATTCAGCACGGCACCTCAAGCACTTTTGAGCGTAGAGCTGTGATTAGCAGTTCTCAGCGAAGTACTTAATGGTACGGACCATCTGAGAGGTGTAGGAGTTCTCGTTGTCGTACCAAGACACGACCTGAACCTGATAGGTGTCGTCGTCGATCTTAGCGACCATGGTCTGGGTAGCGTCGAACAGAGAGCCGTAACGCATGCCGATGACGTCGGAAGAAACGATCGGGTCCTCGTTGTAGCCGAAGGACTCAGAAGTAGCAGCCTTCATTGCAGCGTTGATGGACTCCTTGGTGACGTCCTTGCCCTTGACGACAGCAACCAGAATGGTGGTGGAGCCGGTGGGAACAGGCACACGCTGAGCAGAGCCGATCAGCTTGCCGTTCAGCTCGGGGATGACCAGGCCGATAGCCTTAGCAGCACCGGTGGTGTTGGGAACGATGTTCTGTGCGCCAGCACGAGCACGGCGCAGGTCGCCCTTGCGCTGAGGACCATCCAGAATCATCTGGTCGCCGGTGTAAGCATGAACGGTGGTCATGATACCGGAAACGATGGGATAGGTCTTGTTCAGGGTGTTAGCCATGGGAGCCAGGCAGTTGGTGGTGCAGGAAGCAGCGGAGATGACCTGATCCTCAGCGGTCAGGGTCTTCTCGTTGACGGAGTAGACGATGGTCTTCAGATCGTTGCCTGCGGGAGCAGAGATAACGACCTTCTTTGCGCCAGCCTGGATGTGAGCCATGCTCTTCTCCTTGCTGGTGTAGAAGCCGGTGCACTCCAGAACGACGTCAACGTTCAGCTCGCCCCAAGGAGCATCCTTTGCGTCCTTAACAGCGTAGATCTTGATCTCCTTGCCGTCAACAATGATGGAATCCTCGGTGGACTCGACAGTGTGCTTGCCCTCGCCGATCTTGCCGCAGAAAGAGCCCTGAGCAGTATCGTACTTCAGCAGGTGAGCCAGCATCTTGGGGCTGGTCAGGTCGTTGATTGCGACGACCTCGTAACCCTCAGCATCAAACATCTGACGGAAAGCCAGACGGCCAATACGACCGAAACCATTGATAGCAACTCTAACAGCCATTGTAATAGTACCTCCTAATTATTTTACCCATAATCGGATAAATCACGGTATCTTTATTGTAGACCAAAACCGGCAAACTTTCAAGTGTCTGCTAAAAAATTAACAACATAATTTTATCTTTTTTGGCTTTTGTACGATTTTATGCACCCCGCCACAAAGCTTTTGTTCAATTGCACCAAGGGTATCAAGCCGTTTTGGTCAGTTATTTCCAGCTTTTCCCTTTCTGGTACAAGCAAGTCCCATGCCGCCGATGCAGCACAGCGCAAGGCCGGAAAGCAGTTCCGGCAACACCGCCGCCATGCCGCCGCCAAAGCCTGCTGCCAACAGCAGGAGCACCCGGGGCAGCTCCCAGCACAGGCACAGACAAAAGGCTGCAAGCGCCGCTGCGTGCAGGCTACGGCCATTTTCCGGCCGGGGCAGATACAGCGTGCGCGCCAGCGCCGCCAGAAGCAGCAACGCCGCCATCTCCTGCCAGACTGCTGCCGTGGGCTGTACCCGGTGCCAGCTGGAACTGTTCTCCATAAAGCGCATCAACACATTCCAGTAGAACAACGCACTGCCCGCAATGGCCACCGGCAGACCGCCGGTGGGCGTTTTCCAGCCGTCCCGGCGCAGCCAGCTGCGCCCAAGGTTGCTCAGCCACACGGCACAGGCCACCTCCAGCAGAATGCGCACAAAGGTGCTTACCGTACCGGCGGCCAGCACAAACTGTGCTGCACCGGCAGCCAGCATACACACTGCCCCGGCAAAGGCCAGCACGCCTGCCGCCGGGCGGCGGCTGCGCAGCGGCTCCGGGGGCAGCGGGCGGCTGCGCCCGGCCAGCACTGCGGCCAGCACCACAGCGCCCAAGGCGATATACCGCCACCACACCGCACCTGCGGTACACAGACCGGTGGCAGCGTCGGTGGCAAAGGCAAGGTCTGCGCCGCGGCCAAGGCCAAGCAGCACGCAGAGCAGGACAATAATTAACTCTAACGGTTCCATTAACGCTCCTCGATGGGCTTATATTTCTGGCGCACGCCCAGATACTTGTAGGCCGGGCGGATGATCCGGTTGGCAAAGATCACCTCTTCTACCCGGTGTGCGCACCAGCCCGGCACACGGGCGATGGCGAACAGCGGGGTGTACAGATCCTCCGAGATGCCCAACATATTGTAGATCAGGCCGCTGAACAGGTCCACGTTGGCGCACACCGGCTTAGAGCTGCCCTTTTCCTCAGCAAAGATGCCGGGTGCCAGCCGCTCGATGCTGCATAGCATGTTGTACTCTTCCTCAAAGCCCTTTTCGTAGGCCAGATGCTTTGCGCGCTGCTTCAGGATGACCTCACGGGGATCGCTGATGGTGTAAACCGCATGACCCATGCCGTAGATCAGGCCGGAGCCGTCGCCCGCCTGCTTGCGCAGGATGCGGCGCAGATACTCGCGCACCTCATCGTCATCGTCCGGGTTCTCGACGTGCTTGAGGATATCCTGCAGCTGGCGGTTGACCATCAGGTTTGCACCGCCGTGCTTGGGGCCTTTCAGGGCACCGATGGCCGCAGAGATGGCCGAGTAGGTGTCCGTACCGGAGGAGGACAGCACACGGGTGGTAAAGGTGGAGCAGTTGCCGCCGCCGTGGTCTGCGTGGACCAGCAGGCACATATCCAGCAGTTTTGCCTCCTCGTGGGTGAACTTCTGATCCGGGCGGTAGGTGCTGAGGATGTGCTCTGCCGTGCTCTGGCCGGGCTTGGGCAGGTGGAAGAACATGCTCTGTTTATCGTAGTAGCGGCGCTTCATCTGGTAAGCGTTCACCATCATGGTGGGCATGCTGGCAATCAGGTTGATGCTCTGGTTCAGGATGTTCTCAAGGCTCAGATCCTCGGCGCGGTCATCGTAGGAGTACAGGCCCAGCACGCAGCGCTGCAACTTGTTCATGATATTGGGCGAGGGAGCGTTCATAGTGTCCATGAAGCCGTCCGGCAGGGCGCGGGATTCTGCCAAGATCTCGCAGAAATCGTCCAGCTGCTCCCGGGTGGGCAGGCTGCCGAACAACAGCAGCCAGATCACTTCCTCAAACACGAAGCGGTCGTTGCGGTAAGCCTCGTCCACGATCTCGTTGATGTTGACGCCCCGGTAGATCAGCTTGCCGGGGGTGGGGATCACATGACCCTCCTGATCCTTTTTGTATCCCACAACGTCACAGACGTTGGTCAGGCCGGCCAGCACGCCGGTGCCATCCGGGTTGCGCAGGCCGCGCTTGACCCCCAGCCGCTCGCTGGTCTCCGGGTCGATGTAGTTGTTTGCGATGTACTCCTCGCACAGGGTACGCATGGTCGTCGGGTCCAGTGTTGCCACTTCTGCGTGTGCAAAGTTCATAGGAGTGCTCCTTTCCGTCTCTTACTTCTTATACTTTCCGATCCCGTCCATCCTACTCTCTGATGGACATACTTTTATAATATCGCTTTTATGAAGTAAATTCAAGCGCTAAGTGTACACTTCTCACCGCAAAGCGCAAAAATACTGGGGCTTCCCTGCGCATTTCCCGCCGGTTTGCACGCTGCCGGGCGTATGATGTACCCAAAGCTTGCGTTCCGGGAGGAGGTCTAGTATGAAACGTTCCTTTTTGCTGCTGTGCACCGTTCTGCTGGTGCTGGGCTGCGCGTTGCCGTGTGCTGCCTACCGTCTTGCCCGTATGGCGCTTGTTGTGCAGGGCACTGCGCCGTCCGCAGCAGAAGCGGCCTCTGTCACCTCAGAAGAAAGCAGCAGAGGGGCTTTCTCCCCTGCTGACACAGCCGATACCGTTTGCTTTACGGATCAGAGCACCGGGCAGACGGTAACGCTGCCGCTACGGGAATACCTGATTGGGGCAGTTGCCGCCGAGATGCCGGTCAGCTGGCCGGACGAAGCGCTGAAGGCACAGGCGGTGGCGGCGCACAGCTATGCTCTGTACCGCCGGGACCGCAGCACCGAGGAAAACGGCGCATGGTTCACCGCAGACCCCGCCCGTCGACAGGGCTGCCTGACCGATGCAGTATTGCACAGCTACTGGGGCACCGCATACGCGGCCAACTACGCCCGGCTTTCTGCGCTGGTGGATGCAGTACAGACGCAGGTGCTATATTACGAGGATGCCCCCGCCGGGACAAGCTACTTTGCCATGTCCAATGGCCGCACCGAGGCCAGCGAGAAGGTGTGGGGCACCGCCCTGCCCTATCTTGTGCCGGTGGACAGCAGCACCGACACCGCCGCCGACAACTACGAATACACCCTGAACCTTTCCGCCACCCAGTTACAGCAGCTTCTGGCCGAGCGGTTGGGCATTGCCGCCGACCTTTCGCAGCAGGCACAGTGGTTTGGCACACCGGTGCTCACTCCCTCCGGCTATGTGGACAGCCTGTCGGTCTGCGGGCAGACGGTGCAGGGTACCACCTTGCGCAAAGCGCTGGGGCTGCGCAGCGCCTGCTTTACGGTGGTCTGCCAGAGCGGCACCTTCTCCTTTACCACAAGGGGCTACGGCCACGGCGTAGGCATGAGCCAGTGGGGTGCAAAGGCACTGGCAGAGCAGGGCGCAGACTACCGCGCCATTCTGGCGCACTACTACCCCGGCACAGAACTGCGGGGGTAATAGCCGCGGAAAAATCATTTTAAATTTTGTGGTTCTGAACCACTTTTTCACGGAAAGGGGGTCGTAACGAAAAGCGGCTGTTATTGTGATACAAACAGGGCTGCTGCACAAAGCAATGTGCAGCAGCCCTGAATTATTTCTTTTTATCAGTCGAACAGCTTTGCAAACCAGCTTACGGTGGTCTCAGCAGCAGTTTCTACCGTGGTCTCCATCTGCTGGACCGTCTGCTGCAGCTTGGTGCCCTCGGCATCCTTGACCGACCAGTAGGTCTGGGTGCTGCTTGCGCTGCCGGACACCGTGAAGTCCGAGGCAAAGCACAGGCTCTCGCCCGTAGAGTCGGTCACCAGCACCATATAGCTGTAGCTGCCCTCCGGCAGCTCCCCGAAGCGGATCTGACTGTCCAGCGTGTTCAGAGAGAAAGCGGCGGCGTTCGCCTGCGCCGCCGCACTCTGCACGGTCTGATCTGCCGCATCCAGAATGGCCACCTGTACACTGGTCAAGGTAGTGCCGGTAGCGCTGTTAGCCGTACCGGTCAGCGTCATGCCGCTGCCGGTGCGGATATTCACCGGGTAGCGCACGCCCTCCAGCCGCAGACCATCGGCCTGTGCCGCCACGCTGTTGTGATCTGCAGTGACGTACCAGTAACAGGACGCTCTTGCAATGGACACGCTGGAGCTGGTAATGGGGATGCGGCCGTAGCCGATGTTCCCCGCCGGGTCGGAGCAATAGAAAATACCGTTGGTGTAGTCAGTCAGCAGCACCGCATGGGGCTGGGTGCGGTCGTAGAGGACGATGCCCTCCGGGTGCTGCTCCAGCAGGGAAATCAGCACCGCCGTTTTGCTTTGTAGCCCGGAAGGCAGGGTGGCGTAGCCCACCTGCATCTCCTTATATGTAAAACTGTGCGCAAGGCCGTTGGCCCATGCTGTGGAGCGCACACTGTTCTCAGTCACGTTCGTCCAGTCACTCAGCCCGTCAAAGTAGGCGCGGCGGCGCAGCATCATGGCTGCGGAGGCCAGCGTACAGGTGCCGCCCCGGCTCTGCTTGAAGTAGAAGCCTGCGTCCACATTCAGGTCCACTGCCAGTGCAGCGGGCAGACAGGTAAGCAGGAAAGCAAGGCTCAGTGCCAAGGTCAGCAATCGTTTTTTCAGGGCGTGCGGTGCGGCGGTATTCACGGTTCGGTATTTCCTTTCTTGTTTCTTTGCGGATCTCATAGGGATCTACCGCTACAAAGTATACCAGCCTGTCATTCTTTTGTAAACAATCCTCCGTCTTTTTTCTCAATATCAACACGTTTAGGGGATATTCATTGGTCGCCTTTCACAAATTTTTCTGTAATATTCCACGCATTTGACAAAGTTTCGTCCTACCCACCGCAGGACTATGAAAAGAAATTTCTTTTTTGCCCGGTGCGCAAGGGCGCAAAAAAGTCCGGTACGCCTGCGCATTCGTCCCAGCATTTCACAAAATAATACCCTTCTTGGCAATGCCGCAGTCAGTCCGTCGTTGTCTGCCGCAGTTTGGGCCGCAGAGGACAGCGCCTCTGCAAAGGGCTGGCAATTCAAGGCCTTCGGCACCTCCTCCGCAGCAAACGTTAACACCCTTGCAGACGGTGCAGACATTCACGGTAAGGTCACCCTGAACGCCTGCACCGTGAAGGAGGACGGCACCATCTTCCCCTTCTGAGTAAGGCGAATGCTGCCGCATAACCATTAAAAACAGAAACCCGGAACCTTTTTGTGAGCCCTTGCGGCTCTGAAAAGGTTCCGGGTTTTTTGCAATCTTTTTTCAGTGAGCCATCGCCCACCGACTATACTGCTTTTTTGCTCAGCCCAGTGCCTGCTGGATCTTGGCAAAGTCCTCCAGCGTCAGTGCCTCCGGGCGGATGCGGGCATCAAAGCCTGCGGATTCGATGGCGGCAATGACCTTTTCCTTGGGCAGGTTCAGCCCGCCTGCAATGGCATTGGCAGCGGTCTTGCGGCGCTGGCCAAAGGCGGCGCGCACCAGCGCAAAGTAGCCCGCCTCGTCCTCCACCTGCACAGCGGGGGTGGGACGGATGTCCATGCGCACCACAGCGCTGGTTACCTTGGGGGCGGGGTAAAAGCTGCCCGGTGCGGCGGTGAACATCAGCTTGGAGGTGGCGTAGTAGTTCACCGCGCAGCTGATGGCGCTGGAAGCGCGGGTGCCGGGCACAGCAGCCAGACGGTCGGCGGCTTCCTTCTGCACCATGACGGTCAGGCTCTCGATGGGCAGGCGGTCGCCCAGCAACTTCATCACGATGGGGCTGGTGATGTAATAGGGCAGGTTTGCGCACACTGCCACCGGCATTCCCGGGAACTCCTCGGCAATGAGGGCTTTCAGGTCCACCTTCAGCACATCCTGTAGCACCAACTTGAAGTTGTCCACCCCGGCCATGGTCTCGGCCAGCAGGGGCGGCAGACGCTCGTCCACCTCGATGGACACCACCTTGGCGGCACGCTTGGCCAGTTCCTTGGTCAGCACGCCGATGCCAGGGCCGATCTCGATGACACCGTAGCGCTTGTCTACCCCGCTGGCATCCACGATCTTGGTGGGGATGCCCGGGTTGATGATAAAGTTCTGCCCAAAGCCCTTGGAAAGTGCAAAATCGTATTTTTCGCACAGGGCACGGATCACAGAAAGGTCGGTCAGTTCCGGCATAGGGTCATTTCCTTTCTCAGAAAAAGGCTGTTGCAGAACGCAGCAGCCTTTTTGGTGTTTATGGTTCAGGATTGCAGGGTTCACTCCGCTGTGCTTACAGCCGTCTCCGGCTCAGACGCGGCAGTCTCGCCTTCGGCGGTCTCCCCTTCCGCAGTTTCTGCGGGGGCGGTGTCGTCTGCTGCGGCAGAGGAAGCAGCGCTGTCCGCTGCGGCTGCAGAGCTTGCGCCTGCCAGCGTAGTGGTGCCGCTCAGCTGCTGGGCAGCGCTGACAGCGCGCTGTACCTGCGGGTCGGTCTGGGGGGTGTAGTCGTAGAAGTTCGTTGCTTCCTCTGCGCTCAGGGCACGCTCCACATCCACAGTCAGGCCGGTGCCGTCAAAGCAGCTGCCGTCGCCGCAGACCAGCTTTGCCACCGTGATGACCACGGCACTGCCGTCCGACAGACGTTGCGGGCTGCTCTGGATGGTGCCCTTGCCCATGGTGGTGGTACCCACCAGACGGGCTCCGTTCATGGTGCGCAGGGTGGCTGCGAACAGCTCGGCTGCGCTGGCGGTGTTGCCGTTGACCAGGCAGACCATCGGCAGACTGACGGAGCTTTCGGCATCGCTGCTGCCGATGACAGTGCGGTTGCCGTTTTTATCCTCGGCGTAGGCCACCGTGCCCTCCGGGGCGATCAGGTCAATGCAGTTGATGGCATCTTCCAGAATGCCGCCGCCGTTATCCCGCAGGTCGAATACCAGACTGGCTGCGCCGCTGGCGGTCAGGGTGCGCAGGGCATAGTCCAGCTCGCTGGGCGTAGTGCCGTCGAACTGACGAATGCGGATATAGCCCACATTGTCCAGCAACTGGTAGTCCACGGTAGTGCTGGTGTAGCCGGAATGGGTCAGCTCAGCCGTTTTACTGGCGGCAGTGCTGTCCAGCCATGTCACGGTAACGGTAGTGCCGGCCTCGCCCTGCAGGGCTTTGTACACGGCATCTGCACCGGACAGGCTCTTGATATCGGTATCGCCCACGGTGGTGATGTAGTCGCCTACGGCGATGCCTGCTTCCTGTGCGGGAGATCCGTCGTAAACACGGGTCACCTTGGCGTAACCGGTCTGGTCGATGCCAAGCTCCACGCCGATACCCAAAATCTTGCCGCTCTGGATGTTCATCAGCTCGGTGTAGGCGTTGGCGGTATAGTAGCGGGCGTACTTGTCGCCCGTACCCAGCAGATAACCGGCGGTCAGGCGGTCGTACAGGGTGGCCTCATCGATGGTGTAGTAATCGTTGCTGCGGACATAGCGGTCCACCTCAGCGATCTTGTTGTACATACTTTCCTTTTCTTTTACGCTGTTGACCGTGCTGTCGAACAGACGCATGGCGATGAGCATCGTGATGGAAAAGGTCACGGTCATGGCAAGGATCACAATGGTGACTGCCATACCCAAAGAAATTTTACGGTTCATGGTTTGTTTCCTCCGGTCAGAGCAGCAGCATCATAAGGATGCTGCCCAGCAGCGAGAGTACAAACACCCCTGCCAGAACCAGACAGCCGATGCGCAGCACGCGCTTGCGTTTTTGTTCGTTCATAGATCAACCAGACTCCTTGCCTTGCTTATTAGTTGTGGGGAATGGGGATGCAGCTCCGGGGGTTCACAGCGTTGGCCTTGGAACCGCCCTTCCACACCTCCAGATGCAGGTGGTTTCCGGTGGAATTGCCGGTGGTGCCCACATAACCGATCAGTTCGCCCTGCTTCACATACTTGCCCGCA
>OHFE01000712.1_pt1 | contig 10716 bp, 6 predicted proteins | sample 1567471 | NCBI WGS metagenome assembly OHFE01 (sample SAMEA3879513, study PRJEB24766) | human gut metagenome | biome: human-associated habitat; feature: feces | place: USA | collected 1985/1987 | reverse complement strand
AGCCGGGTAAAGGGGCTGACTGCCCGTTACAGGCAGTTGTACGATGCGCTTACACTGACGGGCACTTTCCTTGAAAGCGGAAAGTATCAGTGCCAGCTTCTGTTGGATGGTAATCCTATAAAAGTGGCGGCCAAACCCAAAGTTACGTCCAATTGCGCCGGTCAAATCAGCGTCCGTCCTGCCAACGGGATGTTCGTCATTACGTACAGTGCGGAAGACTGTCTGCCGGAAGAAGAGAACTTCCTGAACATCTCACTGACAGTCGGCGGCAAACGTTTGCAGCATAAAGCTTTCCTGAACGAGGCAGGAACGGGAAGCATGGCTTTCTCCGTCGTACCGGAAGGGAAACTGGTGCTGACGGCCGATTCCGTGGCGGACAGAAAGATATTCAATATCAATATCCGTCTGACATTGAACAACAGGGGAGGCACTCCTTTCGGGTTGAAGGCGTTGGAACTTCATGTTCCTGAAATATCCGCTCCTATTATATTCGATGATATAGATGGCGTTTATAAAACCAAAGGCATCATACAGATAAAGGCATTGGCAGAGGGTGAATTTACGGTCGGAGAGAAAAAGAAGTCGCTTTTCTCCTTTGTGCAGGGTGCCATAACATTCGTCAATCCGCAAACGGGTGCCGTAGAGCGCTCCCAGTTGTCTTTACCTTATGTCACAAACTGGGAATGAGTATATTATTAACAATTAAAAAGAAATGATTATGAAAAGAAGTTTTGCGTTTTTTGCGCTTGTCTGCGCTATATTGTTCGGTTGTGCGGCAACTGCCGGTGCACAGTCCAAAGCTCTGAAAAAGGATGTCAAGAAAAGGGTGAAAGAGTTGACCAAAGAGGGATGGAAGCCATTGGCAAGTTCTTCTACGCTGGAGTATGCTTTTTCCAAGTACCGCACGTATCTGGAGGAAGATCCGGAAAACCGCATCGAGCTGGTAGGTATTGCCATCGGTAAGAATGTAAAAATAGGCAGAGAGAATGCCATAATGAACGGCATTACCAGTTATGCTTCCAGAGCCAAAGCACAGGTTGTAGGCAAGATGAAAGGGTTGATGTCTTCCGAGGCGTCTTCTACTCCGGAAGAGGAGATTGACAAGTTCGGCGCGGCTTATGAATCGGGTGTCAATACAAAGATTGCCGGTCTTGTGAAGCAGCACCTTGTATTGGTGAAAGAAAACAAGGACGGCAGCAAGGAATTCAATGTATATATGTCTATCGATGAGGCCAAAGCAAAGAAAGCCAGGGAAGAGGCTGCGTTGGCGGCTAAAAAACAGGCGGCTTTGGGTGTACTCTCCCAGCAAGTGGAGGAGTTTATCGGCGAACCGGTAGAGGCTGAGTAATCTATATGGATTTATAAAGGTTGTTCCTGTGGCACAGTGCTCCGGGTGCAACCTTTTTCGGTTATTTAAAACGATGCGACCATGAAGAAAACAATATCTTTTATTGCAGGGCTTTTATTGGCTCTTACGGGAATGGCTCAGGAGAACAAGGGCGGCATATCCGGTTTTATGAAAGAGGAGCTGGAAAACTTCGATAAATTTATGGATGATGCCGATAAAGACTTCATCAACTTCATGCGTGAGCCTTGGAAGGAGTTTGAAGCAGAGAAGCCGGTTTTGAAGCGGGTGAAGCCCGAACCGGTGAAGCCGGTTATATACGATGAAAAGACTGCGCCGAAGAGTGAAAAGCCGATTTGCCTGACGATTGAGGAAATACTCGATATGACGACTTCGGAAGGGAAACAGAAGCCGGTAGTACAGCTTAATGAGGTAGACAGAATTGTCTTTGACAAGCCCGAAGTGATAGTTCGGAAGAAGAAAGACCCGAAAGTCATCATTATCGAAGAGAAAGCTGCGGACAAGCCGGCGGTGCAGCCGGAAAAGAAACCGATGGTCGAGGTTGTCGAGGCCGAACCGGAAGCAGAACCTGCTCCTGTTGTTGAAGCAGACCGACGTCCGGAGCCGGCGGCAGAACCCCGGTTACCGGTCTCCTCAACTCCAACGTCCCCATTGTACAGGGGCGAATCGGGACGCAGCAAGATAGCGTATGGCGGTCTGGCTTTTTATTTGAATAACAGCCTGAACCGTAAATGCAGCTTGAACGGACTTAATGAGAATGCCATTGCAGATGCCTACGAGGCTTTATGCAACTCCGATTACAAGCCGTTATTGGCAGATTGTGCGCAGATACGGAAAGATTTGCGGCTGAACGATTGGGGAGTTTTTACATTGGTGAGGCAGGTAGCCGATACTTATTGCGGTACGGCCAATGAAAGCATTGTAATGCAACAGTTCCTGCTCAATGAAATGGGTTACAAGGCACGCATGGCAAGAAAAGCCACGGAAGATAAAATGATGTTGTTCGTTGCTACGGATTGTTCTATCTATGCGCATCCTTATATAACCTTAAACGGTCAGAACTACTATAATCTCAGCGGCAATAATGAACAATGCCAGTTTTACATGTGTCAGAAAGACTCTCCCAAGGCAAAGAACAGTGTAGGAATGCAATTGAAAGAGGCTCCGTTGTTTCCGGGTACAGTCGTCAGCTCCACTCACCAGGCAAAGGGAAGCGCTGCCAGGGTAACGGTGGATGTTCCGAAGGCTTTGATGGATTTCTATAAAGATTATCCCCAGTGCGATTACAGCGTCTACTTCAATGCTCCGGTCAATGCTGCCATGGAAAACCGGATATTATCTTCATTGGCTCCTTTGGTGCAGGGGCGGAATGAGGCGGATGCGGCAAACATTCTGATAAATTTCGTGCAGACCGCTTTCCAATATCAGACAGACGGCCAACAGTTCGGATACGAGAAGCCGTTCTTTGTCGAAGAACTGTTCTACTATCCCTATTCCGATTGCGAGGACCGTGCGATGCTGTTCTCTTATCTGGTGCGGAAACTCTTGGGGCTTGATGTCGTATTGCTGGATTACCCGGAACACATCGCCACTGCTGTCCGCTTCAATGGCAATGTTTCCGGTGATTATCTCATGGTGAACGGCCGGAAATATATAGTTTGCGACCCCACCTATATCGGTGCTTCTATCGGTATGACGATGCCCAGGTATAAAACGGTGTCTGCAAAGGTGTTGAAATACTGATGTCTGTAGCGTACACGTATTTTCAGAACCATTTGATCTTTCTGAACCATATAAAGGTCACGGCCGATAATATTGCGGACAGCAGCACAATGAACACAAACGCATGTGGAAATCCTTCCAGGTGTATATCCACGTTCATACCGTAGAAACTGGCTATCAACGTAGGTATCATCAGGGTAATGGAAAGGCTTGTCATGCGTTTCATGATAGCATTCACGTTGTTGGAAATGATGGAAGCGAAAGCGTCCATTGTCCCTGTAAGGATGTCACTGTAGATGTTTACCGTGTTGTACGCCTGTTTCAGTTCGATAACAACATCCTCCAGCAGTTCCAAATCAAGATAGTCCGTGTCTTGGAAGATGTTTTTCAACCGTCCTATCATGACTTCGTTGCCGCGGATGGAAGTATTGAAGTACACCAGCGTCTTTTGCAGTTTCATCAGCTGGAGAAGGTCTTCGTTGCGGATGCTCTTTTCCAGTTCCTTTTCGGCGGTGGCCACATCGTTATTGATTTGTTTCAGATATTTCAGGAACCATACGGCGGAGGAGTATATGATTCGTAAAATCAGTGTCAGCTTATTGTTGCCCAGCCAGTCCTGTCGAAAATCACCCATGCCGATGTCCTTCAGGATCGTGTTGATGGTACCAAAGTTGTAATTGTACATGATCTTCCAGATGAAACCGGATACAATACCGCTGACCAGAACCGGAACGTAAAATGCACTGCGGAAGAAATTCTTGCCCCATCTGACATTATCAACGATCAATGCAAGTGCCAACGCGAATGCATTTTCGAATACAGAGATAAATACCGTCAGTAATATTGTGTTCTTCAATGCATTTCCAAAACGTGCACTGGTAAAGATCTCTTTATAGTTCGCCAGTCCGATGAATTTTACATTCGGGCTTACGCCATCCCAGGAGGTAAAACTGTAATATACACTAGAGACCGTCGGTACGATAATAAACAGTGTGAAAAAGATAAAGGCCGGAGCGATAAACACAAAGGCTGTTTTATCGAATTTTCTTTTTTTCTGCATTGCATTTCCTTCCTTTCTAAAAAGAATCCCGTAGCTGTCAGAATTACCTGACAGTACGAGATTCCTCTCTAATCCGTGGATTATTCGATTCCCACACCTGTAACGGGGTTAAAGCTCTGCATGCTTACCTGCCAGGTCTTATTTAATTCATCACAGGCAGAATCAATATCTCTGGTTCCCTGAAGCACTTCGGTCAGGGTCTTGTAGGTAAAGTTTCTGAAATCGGGGGGCAACTCGTTGTTGCCTACACGACCGTTCCACATAGGTGCAAGGTCATCTGCACTTGCATTGGCATCGATAACCTCCTGGAATACAGGAGATACATCCATCTGAGGCTCATCTACGGTAGTGGGGATGAAGTTCAGGGTCTCGCAGTATACCTTGTAGTTCTCAGGTGCAAAGAAGAACTTTATGAAAGCTTCTGCTGCTGCCTTCTTGTCCGGATCCTTGGCTGCTTCTGCGGAAATTGCCAGACCACCGACGCCGGCACCACCTACCAGACGGGTCTTGCCATCGGGACTGGGAATTGCGAACCATCCATACTCGAAGTCAGGATCTGCTGCATCGATCTGGGAGAACATATGCGTACCGGAATACATCATCGCTGCCATATCGTTTACCAGGAAAGTCGTGATCTGGGCATCGGGAGTAGAAGTCCAGCCATCCTGTGCATACTGGAAGATATCCTTCAGCTCCTGGAAGGTTGCCTTCATGGTCTCATCGGAGAAGTCCTTGGTTCCCTCGTAGCAATGCTCGATGAAATCCGGATCCTTGCTCAGTACCTGATCATTGTAAGCCTTGTGGAACAAAAAGCCCATATGCCAGATATCCTGACCTCCGACTACGATCGGTGCCATATCGCCTTTATCCTTAATGGTCTGGCACAGAGTCATAAACTCTTCATATGTAGTGGGCTCTGTAAGACCGTTGTCATCAAAATATTTTTTATTGTAAATGATGCCCTGTGTATTTTCACCGGACAAAGGAGCTGTGTATACCTGACCGTTAAATTCTGTGGTGGTGCGGAACAGGGAGGTAATCTCCTCGGACAGAGGCTCCAGCTTGCCTGCCCTTACATACATTGCGGTATCTCTCATCTCCATGACATCGGGGAATTCTCCGACGCTGTCCTTGGTCTTGATGAATTCGCTGTAAGCACCGCCATTACCGGGCTCGATGGTCACGGTAATATCGGGATATGCCGCATTAAATCTGTTAACGATCTCATTCATGGAAGCCTTGGCTCCCTCATCACCATCTGCAAAGATAAATGTTAATTCGGTGGGTGCAGATACGATGGATTCTGCGTCAGCTGCTACTGTAGTAGTTGCTGCGCTTTCTGTGGTGGATGCTGCAGGAGCAGTGCTTCCTGTTGTATTGTCATCGGTGCTTCCGCAGCCTGCTAACATGGTTATTGCCATTGCTGCTACCAGAACACTTGCCAGTAATTTCTTTCTCATAGTAACCTCCTTGATTCCTTGCTATATTGTTTCGTGCTTATGTATTACTTTCCGGTTGGCCTTCCGTTGTTGTAATTGTAATATAGCAATTTACAGACATAAAAAAAATGCACTTTTTTAAGGTCAAAGTACATTTTTTTAAGAACCTATTTTGTTTTCATTTCAAACCAGTCAAAATCAGCATACTTGCCGAATCCAGTGAGATCCTGGCAGCAGATTCCAGCCATAGCTCCGGTAAACCACCCTTCCGTGCAGGCTTCGTCAGACATAAAGCTGCCGTCAATATTTTCTGCGATCGTCTGCCAGTCGCTGCCTTCCAGCCGGTAGGCGAACGTAATATAACCGTTTCGCATATCCGCTTTCAGATAGATGGGCAATCCGAAGAAAACAGGCAGATAGTCCGTCAGATATTCGTATTTCTTATTCTCTGCTTTTAACAGAGCGATACATTTTCCGCAGTCCTCATCCCGGGAGACATGCAGATACAGATAATTATCCGTATCGTACATCAGGATCAGTCCCGCCATCTGTTTGAACACTTCCGGTTCAAATTCCAGCTTTGTGGATGTCTCCATATCATATTCCGTCAGTCGTTTTGCAATCAGGGTCTGAGAAAATTTGGATGAAAGACCGCTTCTTCCGTACATCCGCAGATACCCGGGACGCTCTGTCAGAGACAAGTAATGCTCCGTCATGGGGATACGCAGGGACTGATAATCGGGATCCAGAACCGGTGCCGTAAAATCATCCCGCATATTTGCGCCGGTACTTTCCTGTGCGGATTCCATCACCTGTTTTTCCACCCTATGGTTTCCCGCCGGTTCCTCCACATATTCCTTCGGCTCGGTACTGCCATCCGCCATCACTAGCCAGTCGTCATCTGTCCATTTCATTTTTTGTATGGCAGTTTCACGTCCCAGCATATAACGTCTTGCTCCGGCAAACCTTATCGCATCCGCCGGATTTCTGCGGTCCGAAGCTCTTCCACACAGATGCACGGCATACCATTCTCCCTCCGGCGTCTCCACCAGATCGCAGTGTCCGGATTTCTGTAACAGAATATCCTCATGATGTCTGGAAGTCAGGATGGAATAGGCCTCATTCTCCGCAGTTCTCTCCATGAAGTCTGCCTGGTACATCTCATAAGGTCCCCAGATATCCCGGGATCTCTGTATGGTCTGCCCGTGCAGTTCTCCCGTGCCGGTATCCGCCGAGAACAGATAGTACCATCCGTTTCGCTTGAAAATATGCGGTCCCTCCAAAAAGATTTTATCCGCCCGGTAAATGTCCTTCACCGGTCCGGTCATCTTCTTCTGCACCGGATCGTATTCCTGCAATACCAGACGTCCCACATATTTTTTCGGCACTCTGTGATCTGTTACCATGCTTACCATATATTTTCTGCCGTCATCGTCATGAAACAGTGATGGGTCAAAGCCGAAATTATTTAACGCTATGGGTTCGGACCATGGGCCGTGAATGTCCGTTGCCGTCACCAGATAATTATTCGTATCGTACATATTACAATAGAAGGCCGTCACCACGGTATACAGCAGATAAAACGTGCCTTTATCATAAGTCAGGCAGGGTGCCCAGACTCCCTGGGATGCACCCACGCCCCGCAGATCCAGTTGAGAAGTCCGGTTTAGCGGATACTCGATCAGTTCCCAGTGTACCAGATCGGTGGAGTGATGCAGCCGGATCCCCGGCCACCACTCAAAGGTAGATGTTGCGATATAATAATCTTCCCCGACACGCACGATGGACGGATCGGGATGAAAGCCTTTTAAGATCGGATTGTGAATCATAATAACCCTCCGCTTACTGTATTATGATATCGGGGGCAAAAGCCCCCGACTATGATGCCTGTTCCGGGAAAGTTGCCTGCCACTTTACGGTCAATATCCCGTTCTCTACTGTCACAGGAAGGATGCTGTAACCGGAATTCTTAAGATTCTTTGGTTTCCAGTGATCCAGCATCAGATATGTCTTCCCGTCCTTTTCAAAAATATAAGTACTCTGTCCTTCAAAGGTGCGTCTGTAATTGTCGCCCTCACAGGGATTATCGATCAGCTTCCACTGACCGCAGAGATGATCGCACTCGGCATATAACGCACTGTTTGGCTGCCATCCGGTACATCCGGAGGTGATCATATAATATTTTCCATCCCGGTACATGAGTGCCGGAGCCTCTCTGGTCTGATCCGTCAGAGCGGATGCATAAAATCCATCTACATCCGTAAAATCTTCCGTCAGCCTGGACAGGCGCAGCGTCTTATTCCAGTCGGAGCTGTGCACCAGCCACGCTGTACCGTCCACATCCTTAAAAAGTGTCATGTCCCTGCTGTCCGTCCGGTTCGGCTGCATTTCCCGGATCACGGTAAACGGACCGATTGGACGGTCTGCTACGGCTACCGCTACTCCCGCATAAGTATAATTCGGAGTGTCCAGATGCATCCACATGACAAATTTTCCGGTTTTTTTATTATATAAGACCTTCGGACGCTCGCAGACGTTTTCCGGCTGTATGAGACTGCCTTTCGGGCTGTCCTTCACATCCAGTGCCAGTCCCTCATAGCGCCAGCTGTTCATGTCTTTGGACGAATAGCAGCTGATACCGATGACATCCACACGGGTGGTACCCGGGCAGTTCTTGGCCCCCTTGTGTTCTCCGTACCAGTACCACATACCGTCATGCTGAATGATGCAACCGCCATGAGCCTGAATCGGCTTTCCAACATCATCCGCCCACATTTTCCCATTTTCAAACATAGGCTACTCCTTCCTGCCCTGAACTTCGGTTCCGTAGACTTCGATCTGGGTCAGTGCCGGAAAAGGAGACGGCTCCGAAGATTTCTTCATATCGCACATTTCCAGCCAGCGGATCTTCTTCTGCCCGATGGCGATCTCCTGAGGTCCTTCTTTTCTCTGCATGGCGGCATCCATCCGGCTGCCGTCGGAGAATTCAAAGGATACCTGCTGCCACCAATTATCATGAGGGAAATCTGTTCTCAGGTAAACCACAATCGTATCCGTCAGCACTTCTCTTCCGAAATCGATCCGGATTCTGGCATCCTCCTGTCTGTTGATGCCCCAGGACTGGTAGGGCCATTCCCCATGGCAGCTGCTTACGGTATACCCGTCAATGGCATTCTGCGCCGCGAACACGGCCTCGCCTCTGGTCTCCACATTGGCGGTGGCATGGGGATATATGTTTTCAATCTCATGCTGATCACATACATTTACTGCCAGATTCCGGTAATACTGTATCTCGAATTCTTTGGCCAGCTTTACTGACAGCAGATGCTTCTTCCCAGCAAATGCTTTCGGAGACAGGTTGATCCGGCGGTCTCCGAAGGGGATCCTGTAGGTTACATTTCCCGTCAGATATACCATGGACTTTCCGATGGCATCGTCCCATTGCAGCCATGCATAATGACTGCCTTCGGACACTTCCAGGATGATAATATCTCCCTCCTGATACTCTCCGGTGTAGACCAGATTCACCTCATTTTCCCCTCTGGCCACTGCCAGCGCCTCCATATTTTTATTCATGATCTTCAGACACAGATTTTCCATGATTGTTTTACCTCACCAACCGATATTTTGTCATCGTTCCGTTTTCGGAGTGGATCGTCACATCCTCTCCCGGATGCTTTTCGATCACGATACGGTTCTGCCCTTCCTCATAAGCAAAAGTCTCGAAATCATCCTCATACAGTACAAAGCTGCCATCCGCTTCCCCGAATGTCTTTACTGTGATGTCGAATACCGTATCCTTCTCCACATGGGTCACCGGTTTCGCCAGCGGAATGATGGCGCCTTCTTTTACAAATACGGGAATCTTGTCGTACTCCGCATGTACTTCCACTCTTCTTCCACCTTCTGTCCTTTCACCGGTAAAGAAATCATACCAGCTGCCCTCCGGCAGATACACGCTTCTGGAAGTGCCATCCTCGTAGGTCAGGGGGCAGACCAGCATGCTCTCGCCGAACAGATACTCATCATCCACCATACGCGCTTCCCTATCCTCCGGATAATCCAGCACCAGTGCCCGGATGGGAGGCTTGCCACTATGGCTGTACTCCACAAAAGCACTGTATAAATAGGGCAGCAGGCGCATGCGCAGTTCAAACAACTTTCTACATTCCGCCGTATAATACTCTGCCGTATCCATGGGCTCCCCGGCAAGATTTTTCTCAATGTCGGTCTGTTTCCAGGGGGGACTGGGAATCCGCCAGCTGTTGATCAGTGCATGTCCGGAAAATACTACCGTCTGCAATCTTCTGAGCAGATCGTCCCCATTGGCACAGTCTCTCACCTCCGGGCACCACAAAAGTCCCGAAAATCCCGCATTTACCACACCGCGGATAAACTGCTTATGATCATACAGATCCGAATACAGTACGAAGGGTAACGATGCCGCTAAGGCTCCGGAGGAACGCACCTGGGAATAGGTTCTGCGGTTCTCCTGTTGATAGATCCGGTAGATCAGGTTCTGATACAGGGTTCCAATGGTCATGTGCATCTGCTCACCGTCCATGCCGGAAGGGAATTCCGTGGAATCCGGGAACGCCCAGTTGGAAGGATTGTAATCGGAGTTGTCACATTCATCCAGCTTAAATCCCGCAATGCCCTGCTTTACGAACGTGTCTCTGTGGTAATCTTCGAATAGCTGACATGCCTCTTTCGTGGCGAAATCCGGCACCAGTCCGTTCCACACCTCATAATCACCGCTGTAAGGCACCAGTTTCTCATAGAACGGAGCCTTGGGATATACATAGACATGCTCCCACAGATTCAGTTTATAGCCCTGTGCTGTCATATCATCGATCATTTCCTGCGGATGAGGGAACAGGTTTGACCATTTATAAGTGCAGGAATAGCTATGGGAATGCCATCCCGGTTCCAGTCCAAGAACATCCATCGGAATTTCTTCCTTGCGGAACTGCTCTGCCAGTTCTTTCAGAGCCTTTTCATCTCCGCCGCCATAGATGCGGTACCACATACCAAGTCCCCACATGGGAGGCACACAGCCACCGCCGGAGAACAGATTGTATCTTTGGACGATTTCCATAAAGTCTCCCGCGAACAGATACAGTTCAATA
>OHFE01000701.1_pt1 | contig 10842 bp, 9 predicted proteins | sample 1567471 | NCBI WGS metagenome assembly OHFE01 (sample SAMEA3879513, study PRJEB24766) | human gut metagenome | biome: human-associated habitat; feature: feces | place: USA | collected 1985/1987 | reverse complement strand
TTATTGATTTTTCATTCATTACTACTATATAATGATGTTAATGTTGCAAACTATTAAAAATATCTTACCTATCTTATAGGAGGAAACAGGAGGTCGGAAATATGACAAACACTGAAAAAGAAAGACGAACTGAAGAAGCATTGAAACTGAGCAGCCTCTTCGAAGAACTGGATGGCCGCCGTCCGAGGCTTTTCATGCCGGAGCTTGAAGATGATGACGATAAAGAGGCAAGAAAACTTGCCGCCACGACATTTGCCGACCACGGCTGGGACGTAGATGTAAGTCCCCTCCTCTCTCCGGAAAGCTCCGCGCAGAACGCTGCCGACAATGACGTCCATTTCATCTTCTACACATCCAAAAGTCCTACGATGAAGCAAAAATTAATCGCGCTCTCTCAGACACTTGCCATGATCGGCCGGGACGACATCCTCATAGCCGCTCATCAGGTCAGCAAAGATGATAAGGAACTCCTTTTCCGTTACGGCATCCTCGCCGCTTTCGACAAGAATACGGATGTAAGCGATGTAAGCCTTACCATGCTCCGCGTCCTCGTCTCCATGGCAAAAGAAGAACAGAATCCCACCGAGGAAATGCCTTATTGATCCTCAGTCCCTTATAAACAGGAGAAACATCCTCCTGTTTTTTTATTGCGGACAAACAGCATATGGACTCCCAAAAGAAAATGTCGGGCATTGCAAAAAATATTTCAGAAATACTTTCATCTACTCATCAGCATACTTTAAGCACTGCTATCCTGTATCTGTACAGACATGCAAAAACGATTTAATCCCACAGCTCCGCGTTTTGGTCCGGCATCCGGAACCGCCTCGATACCACCTCTCCATGCAGCTTCTGTATAAGCAGATGCAAATCAATATTCAGCAGTTTAGCAGATGACTTATTGCATAATTCTATTACGACCGGATCCCTTAAAACACAATCAAAAAATTCTTCTGGCATCTCATAATGCAAAACAACCTATTCCGTATGCCCGACTGTTTCGGATTTTCTATACTCATCAAGTAAGCAGAAATACTGCTCATCATTATAGTCAGATTCCTCCCCACCTCCTTACAAAGATGAATAGTACCTGCACTTTAATATGATATCTGCAATCCGGGAATCTCTAAAAATCTCTTTTTGCCTTTAATGAAGTCTATTATCCCGTTCACAAAATTGAACAACAAAAAAGCAGTGCCGAAGCACTGCTTTTTGTAATTAGAATCAGCCAACTGTGAAGAGTGTGTCGCCGCCCTGTACGCTTTGGCCTTCGCTGACCGGCATGCCGGTAATCTTGCCATCGCAGGGAGCCATGATCGGGTTGCCCATCTTCATAGCTTCGAGAACGAGAACTTCGTCGCCTGCTGCTACTGCGTCACCAACGTGTTTGTTGATACGCAGGACTTTGCCCGGCATCGGAGCTTCTACGACTTCACCTGCGCCAGCGGGTGCTGCTGCCGGTGCGGGTGTTGCTGCTGGAGCAGGTGCCGGAGCCGGAGCTGCCGCCGGTGCAGGAGCTGCTGCCGGTGCGGGTGCTGCCGCCGGTGCCGCTGCTGCGGGGGCTGCTGCTACGCCGCTGTCTTTAACTACTACATCGTAATCCTGGCCGTTAACTGTTACGGTAAATTTTCTCATTGTTCTTCCTCCTAATTTTGTACTTTCAACTTTCAATTAGAACTGCTGGTTTCTGGAAACACCTGCAATGCGGGCGCCTGTGGTCCAGCCAGGTCTTGCTGCCGGGCGGATAGAAACGATTTCACCGCCGCCCATAGCAACGATTGCTGCTGCAATGGCTGCTACAACAGCACCATTATCAGCGGCTCTCGAAGCTGCTGCCGGCGCCGCTTTTTTAGCCGCTGCCGCCGGTGCTGCGGACTGATTGAGAGATGAACGTACTTGGCAGATCATGATCAGGGCAATGACTGCCAGAACGGCAGCTGCTACCGCGATATACATAACTGTATCGTTATTCATCCAAACCCATCCTTTCAAATATTATCAATGTGTAAACGTGTATTACAGCGGAATGTTTCCGTGTTTCTTAGCCGGATGTACTTCATGTTTGGAAGCAAGCATCTTCAGAGCATTGATAACTACCGGACGAGAGTTTCTCGGATCAATAACTGCGTCTACATAGCCACGTTCTGCAGCTTTGTAAGGAGTTGCAAATTCATCAACATACTCCTGTGTACGCTGTTCTTTCTGCGGATCCTTCTTGAAAATGATATTTGCTGCGCCGGCAGGTCCCATAACGGCGATTTCTGCGGTCGGCCATGCAAATACTTGGTCAGCACCCTGTTCACGGGAGCACATGGCGATGTAAGAACCGCCGTATGCTTTACGGAGAATCAGGGTAATCTTCGGTACAGTTGCTTCGCAGTATGCGAACAGCATCTTAGCACCGTGACGGATTACACCCGCATATTCCTGCTGCTTGCCGGGCAGGAAGCCGGGAACGTCGACAATGTTCAGAACCGGAATATTGAAGCAGTCGCAGAAACGAATAAAGCGGGCAGCTTTATCAGAAGCATTATAGTCAAGGCAGCCTGCCATGAAGTTCGGCTGGTTGGCAATAATGCCGACAGTCTGTCCATCCATACGGCAGAAGCAGGTAATGATGTTCTTAGCCCATTCCTTAGCTACGTCGTAGTACTCGCCGTTATCAACGATGGATTTGATGACATCGTACATATCGTACGGTGCATTGGAGTTTTCCGGCATAATGGTATCCAGACTTGCATCTGTACGGGTTGGATCATCTCCGGTTTCAACAATCGGCGCGTCTTCCATGTTGTTGCTCGGCAGGAAGGAAAGCAGATAACGAATCTGTTTAATGCAGTCTTCGTCATTTTCAGCTGCAAACTGGGCCACACCGGATGTACGGTTATGGGTCATAGCACCGCCGAGAGCTTCAGCGGTAATCTTTTCGCCGGTTACGGATTCAACTACTGCCGGTCCTGTCAGGAACATCTGAGAGGTGCCTTTTACCATGTAGATAAAGTCGGTCAGTGCCGGAGAATATACGGCGCCGCCTGCAGACGGTCCCATAATTGCGGAAATCTGAGGAATAACGCCGGATGCAATGGTATTGCACCAGAAAATCTTGCCATAGCCGGAAAGAGCATCTACTGCTTCCTGGATACGGGCTCCGCCGGAATCATTCAGGCCTACGCAAGGAGCACCGACTTTAAGAGCCAGTTCGTTTACGTGAACAATTTTCGCAGCGTGCATTTCACCAAGGGAGCCGCCTTCTACCGTGAAGTCCTGGGCAAATGCGAATACGAGTCTTCCGTCTACAGTACCATAACCGGTAACGACACCTTCGCCGGGGAGATCTTTCTTCTCCTGGCCGAAGTTGTAGCAGCGGGACTTAACAAGCGCATTGACTTCTACAAAAGAGCCTTCATCAAACAGAAGAGCAAGTCTTTCGCGGGCTGTCAGTTTGCCTTTTGCATGCTGTTTTTCAACTTTCTTTTCCCCACCCATAGCCTCTACGTGTGCGAGGTTATTGTGAAGAAGTTCAATTCTTTCTGCAACAGTTGCCATTCTTACACCTCCAAAAATATTGGTCCCTTACCGGGACGTCCCTATTATAGCATAGGGACCGATCCTTATGCTATTAGAAAGACGGGCCGCCGGGGCGTTCGGTCAGTTCCAGCAGAAGGCCGGTAGCTTTCGGGTGCATAAATGCGATGTGGCAGCCGCCAGCACCAACTCTCCAATGCTTGTCAAGCTTTGCGTCTTCCGGAAGTGCAGCAAGCGCTTCGACAATATTGTCTACGCGGAGAGCTACATGCTGGAAACCGTTCTTGCCGCCGTTCTTCGCGATATAGCGGGCAATCGGGCCGTCCGGAGTTGTGGATCCCAGGAATTCCAGTTCGCATGCTTCGCTCTGTGCGGACGGTTTGAAGAAGCTTGTCGTTACATGCTGTTCTTCTACCGTTTCATCCGGAAGGGACGGTTCAAGGTTCAGCAGATCTTTCATCTGCTTCTTGATCAGCGCCAGATCATTAACAGCTACGCCGACATGGTCTACACATAATACTTTGAATGCCATAATAATTCCTCCTTTGAATTATTTAAATATATTTCCCACGATAGAATCAACGACTGTGAAAGGATCATTTTCTCTTTCATAGACTTGTTCTACGTAGTCAGCAAATTTACCCGTCTGTACGATATCTTCCATAACATGACGGGAAATGCGGTCGTGGATCATCTCTACCATCTCAGTGCGGGCGCGTTCACGTCTGCGTTCTTCCAGCAAGCCGGATTCTTCAAGATATTTACGATGGGAATTAAGAGATTTGACAACGTCCGCGACGCCTTCGTCCTTGTTTGCAATCGTCCTTTCAATAGGAGGACGCCAGTTTTGGGCTTCACCCAAATCAAGCATCATTTCGATTTCAACATTCAGACGGTCCGCGCCGTCACGATCACATTTATTAATGCAGAATACATCCCCGATTTCAAGGATGCCTGCCTTAATAGCCTGAATATCGTCACCCAGTCCGGGTACGAGCACAACGAGTGTTGTATCCGCATTCTTGACGATATCTACTTCTGACTGCCCTACGCCTACTGTTTCGATGAAAATGACATCGAGACCGAAAGCATCCATCAGTTTTACCGCATCGGTAGTCTTTCTGGACAAACCGCCAAGACTGCCGCGGGTACCCATACTGCGGATATATACACCTTCGTCCAGTGTGAGGTCATTCATTCTGATACGGTCGCCAAGGATAGCACCGCCGGAGAATGGAGAAGTCGGATCGATAGCCACAATACCGACTTTCTTACCCTGTTTTCTGTACTGTTTAATCAGCGCGTCTGAAAGTGTGCTCTTACCCGCACCAGGTGCACCAGTGATACCGATGACCTGTGCACGACCGGTATGGTGGTAGATTTCTTTCATGATATCTTCCCAGCCATCACGTTCGTCTTCAACGATGGTTATTGCTCTCGCTAAGGCACGTCTGGAACCGTCCCAAAAATTTTTCATTGAGAATTCCATGGATACACCGCCTTTTTAAGAGTAAATAATAGCGGCATGGGGCCACAGCAAATGCAGCCCCGTGCAACTATCGAGCTTCTATTGGATAGAAGAGAATGTCAATTATACGTTAGCTTTGATAAAGTCGATAATTTCCTTGGTCGGTGTGCCGGGTGTAAAGATAGCTTTTACGCCGGCCTTTTTCAAACCAGGGATGTCACCGGCAGGGATTACGCCGCCGCCGATAACGAGAACATCTTCCATTCCTTTAGCTTTCAGTGCTTCTACCACTTCCGGGAACAGGGTGTTGTGAGCGCCGGACAAAAGGCTCAGTGCTACAACATTAACGTCTTCCGCATCTGCCGCTTCAACGATCTGAGCGACAGTCTGGCGAAGACCTGTGTAAATAACTTCCATACCTGCATCGCGAAGTGCGCGGGCAACTACTTTTGCACCGCGATCATGTCCATCAAGACCCGGTTTAGCAACGAGTACTCTGATACGTTTTTCTGCCATAGTTATATACCTCCAGAATTTTAGTTAGGATTAAAGTGTGTTATGTGCTTTGTATTCGCCGAATACTTTGCGGAGAACGCCGCAAATTTCGCCGAGAGAGCAGTAAGCACGTACGCAGTCAAGGATAACAGGCATCAGGTTGACGGATTCGTCAGCAGCTGCAACTTCCAGCTTGGCCAGTTCTTCCTTAACCTTTGCGTTATCACGTTCTGCCTTAACTTTAGCCAGTTTGTTCTTCTGGAATTCGCCGGCGGATGCGTCAACCTTCAGGAGGCCTTCAACCGGAGCTTCTTCCATAGTGAACTTGTTGACGCCGACAATTGTTCTTTCGCCGGATTCAACAGCCATCTGCCAAGCATAAGCAGAATCCTGGATTTCTTTCTGGATATAACCTTTATCGATAGCTTCAACAGCGCCGCCCATTTCATCAATCTTGCGGATGTATTCTTTAGCTTCCGCTTCGATGGCGTTGGTCATAGCTTCTACATAATAGGAGCCGCCCAGCGGATCGACTACGTCAGCCAGACCGGATTCATAAGCAACGATCTGCTGTGTACGCAGAGCGATGGTTACGGATTCAGTGGTCGGCAGAGCAAGAGCTTCATCGCGGGAGTTGGTATGCAGGGACTGTGTTCCGCCCATAACTGCCGCTGCTGTCTGGAGAGCAACACGAACGATGTTGTTGTTCGGCTGCTGAGCTGTCAGCATGGAGCCGGCTGTCTGGGTATGGAAACGCAGTTTCATGGACTTCGGGTTCTGAGCATGGAAACGTTCTTTCAGAATCGTAGCCCAGAGACGACGGGATGCACGGAATTTAGCAACTTCTTCAAGTACGTTGTTGTGAGCGTTCCAGAAGAAGGACAGACGGCCTGCGAAGTCGTCGATCTTCATGCCTGCTTTCAGAGCCGCTTCGATGTAAGCGATACCATCAGCGATGGTGAAAGCGATTTCCTGAGCAGCGGTGGAACCTGCTTCACGGATATGGTAGCCGGAGATGGAAATGGTGTTCCACTTCGGTACATTCTTGGAGCAGTATTCAAAAATGTTGGTAATCAGACGCATAGACGGTTTAACCGGGAAAATATAGGTTCCGCGGGCTGCGTATTCTTTCAGAATATCATTCTGGATAGTGCCGCGGAGCTGATCAGCCGGTACGCCCTGCTTTTCAGCGACTGCAATGTACATAGCCAGCAGTACAGATGCCGGTGCATTGATGGTCATGGATGTAGAAACCTTGCCCAGATCAATATGGTCGAAAAGGATTTCCATATCTTTCAGGGTATCAATGGCTACACCTACCTTGCCGATTTCACCGATAGCCATTTTGTCATCAGAGTCATAGCCGATCTGGGTCGGAAGGTCAAATGCGCAGGACAGGCCGGAACCGCCGTTTTCAATCAGGTAACGATAACGCTTGTTGGATTCTTCAGCGGTAGCGAAGCCTGCATACATACGCATGGTCCAGAGACGGCCGCGGTACATGGTCGGCTGTACGCCGCGGGTGTATGGATATTCACCCGGGATGCCGAGGTCCCTTTCATAATCAAAACCTTCGATATCAAGAGGTGTATACACCTTATTGTGTTTTAAACCAACTCTTTCCGGAGTCTTTGCGTAAGATTTAGCGCAAGCAGCTTCGTATGCTTCGAGTTTGGCTTTCAGGGATTCGTTTGCCATAAGTTCATCTTCCTCCTAAAAAATAAGTAAAATTGGGAAAGGTCTCATCCTTGGCAGAAATGTCAGATTGCGGCTTTTAGGCTCTTCTCATCTGTATTTCGCAGACAATCGCTTTCATTGGTATGGATCCGCAAAGCCTCTTGCTGTGATGCCGCATTATGTCTTGTCACCACAGCGGAGGAACTCTTGCGAGATCCATGTATGATTCTGCTCTCAGCAGTTATCACCATAGACAATTATATAACAATCATGCTTTTTGTAAAGAATATATTATGGGAAAATTATTTTTTAAAAAGCATGGAGCCTGTTTCAGCAAGGCTGGTATGGAACTTGAATGCTTCAGAGAGAATATGCGGGGTCTGGCTGTTGCCGTTGAGCGCACATGCTCTTTCAAAGTAATCCATCAGCTGGTCACGGAAAGTCGGGTGGGCGACATTATTAATGATAACCTTCGCTCTTTCCTTCGGTGACAGGCCGCGGACATCCGCTACACCCTGTTCGGAAATGAATACATGGGTGTCATGTTCGGTGTGATCAACATGAGAACACATCGGAACAACGGCAGAGATAGCGCCTCCCTTAGCCACACTGTGGCAGAAGAAGCAGGACAGAGCACCGTTGCGGGCAAAGTCGCCGGAACCGCCGATACCGTTCATCAACTTGGTACCGGTTACGTGAGTGGAATTTACGTGACCATAAATATCCATTTCTAAAGCGGTATTCATAGCTACTACGCCGATGCGGCGGGCCACTTCACCGTTATTGGAAATTTCCTGCGGACGGAGGATGATCTTCTTGCTGTATTTTTCAATATTGGCATAGAAGCGTTTCAGTCCATCCGGTGACGGGGACAGGGATGTCCCGGAAATCATATCAATTTTGCCTTCATCAATCAGATCAAACATACCGTCCTGAATAACTTCCGTATACACAGATAGGTTCTTGAAATCGGAATGAACGAGGCCATTGATTACCGCGTTTGCCACATTGCCTACGCCGGACTGGAGAGGAAGCAGGTTTTCCGGAAGTCTTCCATGTTTTACTTCATTCTTCAGGAAATCAACCAGGTTATTTCCCATCCTTTCAGCGTCGTCATCAAGCGGAGCCAGGGCGCGGGTAACATCGGGCAGATCACAGGGAACGATAGCAACAATCTTTGCCGGATCTACAGGAATGTAGGTCTTGCCGATACGGTCACCGGCTTTAACGATCGGAATCGGCACACGATGCGGCGGGTTAGCCACTTCGTAAATGTCAGCCATGCCGTCCAATGCTACCGGCTGGGTGGTATTCACTTCGATGATGACTTTTTTACCCTGGGATACGAATACGGGAGAGTTGCCGATAGCGGTAGTAGTTACGATACCGATTTCGCCGTCTCTGTTAACGATCTTGCAGGCTTCAATGACCGCAAAATCCGGACCGGTTACATGTTCTCCCTTGACATTGGTGAAGAAACCTTCACGGATCTGCTGTGCCACATGGCTCAGGTGCAAGTCGAAATAGTTGATCTGGCCGGCATTGATTGCTTTTCTCAGTGTACCGTTAGTCTGGTAGGGCATACGGTTTCTGATCCCGTTCACTTCTACCAGTTCGCCATCAATCTGGGAACCTGTGGAAGCGCCCGTCCAGATATCTACCTGGAACGGCGTTTGCTTCATGCGTTCAGCCAGTTCATGCATCGTGATTTTCGGATAGCCGCACGGTGTAAATCCGCTGATTCCCAGGATATCCCCCGGCTGGATCATGGCTGCTGCCGCTTTGCCGTCGCACACTTTGTCCAGCAGTTCTTTAGGCTCGATACGGCTAAGGAATTCACTGTCGTTGATGTCGATCATTACTATCATCCTCCCAAAATAAATAAAATATAAAAGCCCGCGGTGACGATTCGTTATTTTTCTCAGTCCGCAGAACCTTTAGCCCGGTAGTCCTCCCTCCAAACTTCATCAAAACAGTTCGGAATGAAGGCGCTGTAAAGCAACCCTCCCTGGCTCATTACCTTGTTTATTATAGCATACTTTTACGGATAAAATTCCATAAAGAGCGTTTATCCTTTCTCAAAATTCCCTAACAGGGATTATAAATTTTTCCTATTGGACAAATACATTTTTATATGTACTTGGATCCGCATAATTGATTTACCCTGCCGCGCCCCGTCTTTCTTCTGAAACACAAAGTGCAGACAACGCCCAGAAGCAGCAGGAAACCGGGCAGCTGAAAAGCGCATAATCCCCAATCCCGTCTATAGCTGCCGACAAAACAAGAAGCATGCCCGATAATCCGAAAAGTTTCATAGTCCCTTTCCCTCTGCGCCAAATCCGCCATGACATCACCCCTTGCCCGAAGAAGAAAAGGAAGTACAAAATGCCGCCGGGAATGCCCACTTCCGCAGGGATATGGATGTACATATCATGGGCGTGGAAAATAACGACATCCGCGTCCTCTATAAAAAAGTTGTACTCCGGATAAGCCAGCCAGTAATTCCCCCAGCCGACCCCAAGCAGAGGATGTTCCTCAATCATGGCTATCGTACTTTCCCACAAAGCCAGGCGAAGTGAAAGCGATGTATCCTCGCCGGAAAAAAGAGAAATAAAGCGCTCCGCCACCTGTCCATGGTAAAAAAATAAAATAAGAGGCACCGCCAGAAACACCAGACCGAACCGCTTATCATAAAAGACCGCAAGGCCTAGAACTATCCCTGCCAGACTGATCCATGCTCCCCGGGAATAGGTCAGCGCCAGGCATACGGAAAGAATAAAAAGAAATCCGGCAAGCAGTATTTTTCTCTTATTATTTCTTTCCCCCAGAGCAAAAGGCGCAAACACACTGATAAGCATCAAAAGGTAAGCGCCGAAAAGATTCGGATTCCCCAAAGTGGAAAACATGCGCCGCCGCAGAAGAGGAAACCTCTCGGGATCCACCCATCCTTCGGCATTCAGGTCTCTCGCCATGCATCCCGCATCGGCATACTGTATAAATCCCCAGATGACAACGCAGACGGCACCCGCCAAAAAGACATAAAGCGCTTTCCTCTTTTCTTCCTCTCCCGCAAAGTATGTAGAGATAAGCACATAAAGAAACGCATACGCCAAGGGCAGAAAGCACCAGTTAAAAATAGAAAAAAAGAAGTCTGCCGCACCGGAAACAGATAAAAACGAGCAGACTAAAAAGCCCCCGCCAAACCATCCCCACTTGCCGCCATAATTGATTTTCCGTTTCGTAAGGAATATGTCCCCCACAGAAAGCAATGCCGCCGGAACAAGAGTGAGATAAAAGAGCCAGGAGCTTAAAGGAAGGAGAAATATCGTCAGGTAAAGACAGATAAGAATATTCCGTTCACTGCAAATCCGTCTCCCCATCACCATGAGCCTCCTCCTCTTATTTCACTGTTTATAGAAATCATGAAAATACTCTTACCGGCTATCAGGTGATCAAAAACGATCTGCCGGCTTTCATTCCTGCGATCCGCTGCCGTGCACCCTTGCGGGATGATAGAGTCTCCACCCGAAAAAGATCGCGCAGACACGGAGAAGAAGAACCGCGCCAAATCCGCCCCATGACGCATATACAATCCCCGTGAGCGGATACAGGACGCATATGACGATGCCTCCGACAACCGAAGCCATGGCATACACATCTTCATACAACACCACCGG
>OHFE01000696.1_pt1 | contig 10867 bp, 20 predicted proteins | sample 1567471 | NCBI WGS metagenome assembly OHFE01 (sample SAMEA3879513, study PRJEB24766) | human gut metagenome | biome: human-associated habitat; feature: feces | place: USA | collected 1985/1987 | reverse complement strand
TTTATTTAAGTAATCCTGTGTCGGCTTACCAGGACGGATACCTGGAATAAATCCACCGCTCTTCTTTAAGTTGTTCGCTACTTCCATCGGGTTAAATGTTACCGATGTATAGAAATATGCGAAGAATACAACCAACAGGATGTATATAATCAGACCTACACTTGCCCATGGATATGCAGGGTTAAACCAGTAATTCGAATTCATACCTCTTAAAATCTTTGCCCATACACCGCTGGTGTTGATATTAAACAAATTCACAACAACCATTGGTACGGAAAGAATGGAAGAAGCGAAGATAACCGGGATAACGCTTGATGTGTTGACCTTCAGAGGAATATGACTCTGCTGTCCGCCCATCATTCTTCTTCCCTGTACCTTCTGTGCATGCTGTACCGGAATCTTTCTGACTCCGCCCTGTAACAAAACAACCAAAATTGTTGTTACAAGTATAACCGCCAGAATAATCGCACCTGCGATTACCTGATCTACAATATCCTGACCCTTCATGAACTTTGTATATAAGTCCGAAAAATCACTTGGCATTCTGGATACGATGTTTATCAACAGGATAATAGAAATACCGTTGCCAACACCTTTTTCCGTCACACGCTCACCAAGCCACATAACAAAGGCACTACCTGTTGTCAATGTAATGATAACAAGCAGATATCCAAGTGGTCCGGTTACTGTCATATAATGTCCACGGTCGAACCCAATGACAAGTCCGAGACTCTCGATTACTGCTAAAAAGATTGTTACATATCTTGTGATAGCTGTAATCTTCTTTCTTCCGTCCTCACCATCCTTCTGCATCTCCTCCAATGCTGGAATCGCAATAGTAAGAAGCTGGATGATAATGGAAGAAGTAATATATGGTGTTACATTCAATGCAAAAATAGACATCTGTGTGAAGGAACCACCGGTGAACGAGCTCAGGAAGCTGTTTGCATCACCGAGCGCGCTCTCCAAATATTCCTTGATTGCGACTGTATTCAGTCCCGGTACCGGGATCAACGAACCAAAACGGATGACTATCAGGACAAAGAATGTAAAGAGTAATCCCATACGGATCTCTTTGACCTTAAAAGCGTCACGTAAGGTTTTGAACATACTAAATCACCTCTGCTTTTCCACCAAGAGCTTCGATCTTCTCTGCAGCGGCCTTACTGAATGCATTCGCCTTAACAGTAAGCTTTTTAGTCAACTCTCCATTTCCTAAAATCTTAACACCATCTCTAGGGTTCTTTACAACACCTGCCTCGATCAATGAAGCTACAGATACTTCTGCGCCATCTTCAAATCTCTCGAGAACTGAAAGGTTGATTGCAACGATTTCCTTATGATTTCTGCTTGTGAATCCTCTCTTAGGGATTCTTCTGTAAAGTGGCATCTGTCCACCTTCAAAGCCTGGTCTTGGAGCTCCAGAACGAGCCTTCTGACCCTTATGACCTTTACCGGCAGTTTTGCCGTTGCCCGAGCCGTGACCTCTGCCTATACGCTTCGCCTCTTTTGTAGAGCCGAAAGCCGGAGATAATTCATGCATTTTCATTGTTCGCACCTCCTTGCTTAATTCGCGCGGTTAAAACCGCATTTCCGCTTTATGCGGATTGAAAAAATCATTTTGCAGCCGTAACCTCAACAAGATGAGAAATCTTGTTGATCTTGCCCTTGGTCTGCTCGTTATCCGGCTGAATTTTCTCATCGCCGATTTTGAAGAGACCGAGAGCGTTTGCGGTAGCTATCTGATCCTTTTTAGCACCGATGGTGCTTTTTACCAGCTTTACTTTAAGGCCGGCAGCCTTTTTTGTTGCCATAACGCTGCTCCTCCTTAACCAATGATTTCCTTGACAGACTTGCCGCGTACAGCTGCTACTTCCTCGGCGCTGCGAAGCGAAGCGAGGCCGGCAACAGTGGCGCGAACAACGTTGCAGGGATTGTTCGATCTTAAAGCCTTGGTACGAATGTCGGAAATACCGACAGTCTCAACTACCGCACGAACAGCGCCGCCGGCAATAACGCCGGTACCTTCTGCAGCCGGTTTCAAGAACACACGGCCTGCGCCGAACACACCAATGATTTCATGAGGAATGGAAGTGCCAACCATAGGAACAGTAATCAGGTTCTTTTTAGCATCTTCAACGCCTTTGCGGATAGCTTCCGGAACTTCGGCAGCTTTGCCGAGGCCTGCGCCTACTCTGCCTTTTCCATCACCGACAACTACAACTGCAGCAAAGGAAAAACGACGGCCGCCTTTTACGACTTTAGCAACGCGGTTAATAAAAACGACGTTTTCCTGTAAGTCGGATTCCTGTTTTTCAAATCTTGGCATGTGCTTTCTCCTTTACCTTAAAATTTCAAGCCGGCTTCGCGGGCACCTTCAGCCAGAGCTTTTACTCTGCCATGATATATATTGCCTCCACGATCGAACACTACGGTATCAATACCCTTTGCAAGAGCTCTTTTTGCTACCAGTTCACCGACTGCCCTGGCAGCTTCTATATTGCCACCATAAGGGAAATCAGCCTTAAATTCTTTATCGAGACTGTTTGCCGCAACGAGAGTAGTACCGGTCGTATCATCAATCACCTGTGCATAAATGTTCGCCAAAGAACGGAAAACACTCAGACGCGGACGATCAGCAGTACCGGTAATCTTCTGGCGAAGACGCAGGTGGCGGCGAATAACAGCTGTTCTGCTTGCATTTTTACGCATATCTTTCTACCTCCTGTTTTACTTCGTTGCGCCGGTCTTACCAGCCTTACGACGAACGTGTTCGCCGGAATAACGGATCCCTTTGCCTTTATAAGGTTCAGGCCTGCGCCAGTTACGGATTTCGGAAGCAACCTGCCCTACCATTTCCTTATCAGCGCCAGATACGACAATGATAACGGAAGACGGTGTGGAAAGAGTAATCCCTTCCGGAGGGGTAATGATAACCGGATGGGAAAACCCGAGGGACAGCTTCAGATTCCGCCCCTGCATCTGTGCATTGTATCCAACACCCTGGATCTCCAATTTCTTTTCAAATCCTTGTGTCACGCCGACCACCATATTATTCACAAGCGTGCGGCATAGACCGTGCAGGGAACGGCTTTCTTTTTCGTCGTTCGGACGAATAACGTTAACCTGTCCATCTTCCACCTTAACGTCGATCGCCGGATTTAATTTACGGCTTAATGTGCCTTTCGGACCTTTTACGGTGACAGTATGTCCGTCAATCTTGACTTCCACACCTGCCGGAACCGCAATCGGTTTTTTGCCAATTCTTGACATGTTATACCTCCAACGGATTACCAGACATATGCAAGGACTTCGCCGCCAAGACCCTCTTTACGAGCAGCCTTGTCCGTCTTGATGCCCTTGGATGTGGAAATAATTGCAATACCAAGCCCGCCGAGAACTTTTGGCAGTTCTTCATGCCCTGCATATACACGCAGGCCCGGCTTGGAAATTCTCTTCAGACCTTTGATGACCTTTTCACGGTTTGCACCGTACTTCAGTACAACACGCAATACCTGATGGCCTTCTACTTCGATCTGTTCAACATTCTTAATAAAGCCTTCATTCTTCAAAATTTCAAGCACAGCGGCCTTAATTTTAGAAGCAGGCATATCTACTTTTTCATGATATGCATCGTTCGCATTACGGATACGGGTAAGCATATCCGCAATCGGATCGGTTGTTACCATTATTTAATCCTCCTCCCGAAATCTCGATTACCAGCTGGCTTTTCTCACGCCCGGGACTTCTCCGCGGTATGCCAGATCTCGGAACTGATTACGGCAGATTCCGAATTTACGCATAAAGCCGTGGGGACGGCCGGTCAGTTTGCAACGGTTATGCAGACGTGTCGGGGACGCGTTGCGCGGAAGCTTGCTGAGTGCTTCATAGTCTCCGGCTTCTTTTAACGCCTGACGTTTAGCTGCAAATTTCTGAGCGCAAAGTTCTCTCTTTTTTTCGCGTTCCAACATAGACTTTTTCGCCATATTGTCCTCCTGCTTACTTCTTAAACGGCATTCCGAACTGTTTCAGCATTTCACGTGCTTCTTCATCGGTTTTAGCCGTTGTGACTATGATAATATCCATCCCGCGGATTCTGTCGATTTTTTCATAATCAACTTCGGGGAAAATCAGCTGTTCTTTAACACCGAAAGCATAATTGCCGCGGCCGTCAAAGCTCTGTGCGCTGATACCACGAAAATCGCGGACACGGGGAAGTGCAATATTGATCAGGCGGTCAAGAAATTCATACATCCTTTCGCCGCGAAGTGTTACTTTGCAGCCAAGAGGCATGCCTTCACGAATCTTCCATGCTGCCAGAGATCTGTGCGCTTTACAAATCAAAGGCTTCTGTCCTGTGATAGCCGCAAGATCAGACGCAGCAGCATCAACCGCCTTTGAATTCTCCGTAGCTTCTCCGACGCCAATGTTAATGACGATCTTTTCCAGCTTTGGAATTTCCATCTCATTCGTGTAGCCGAATTTTTCACGAAGGGATTTTCTGATTTCTCCCTTGTACAAATCATTTAATCTGGACACTTGTTATCCTCCCTTCCCGCTTACTTTGCATTGTCTAAAACAGCGCCGCTCTTTACAGCCGCTCTGACGTAGGTACCATCTTTTTGCTGTACTTTTTTAATGCGGGTTGGTTTCTTTGTTTCCGGATCCAGTATCATGACTTTGGATACGTTGATCGGGGCCTCTTTTTCAATAATTCCGCCCTTAGGATTTGCCTGTGTCGGCTTGGTATGTCTCTTAACAACATTGACACCCTCAACGACGACACGGCCTTTCTTTGGCAGAGCCGCTGTAATCTTGCCCTGCTTGCCTTTATCTTTACCGGAAATGACAACTACTGTGTCACCGGTCTTTACGTGCAGTTTCTGACTCATGTTTGCCTCCTATCAGAGCACTTCCGGAGCCAGGGAAATGATCTTCATGAAATCTCTTTCACGGAGCTCTCTTGCTACCGGTCCAAAAATACGTGTTCCTACCGGGCTCTTGTCATCTTTAATAATGACAGCTGCATTTTCATCGAAGCGGATATGGGAACCGTCCGCACGGCTCACGCCGCTTACCGAACGAACCACAACAGCCTTAACTACCTGGCCCTTCTTTACAACGCCACCGGGTGATGCATCTTTGACTGTAGCAACTACGACATCGCCGATATTTCCGCTTCTGCGGAAAGAACCGCCCAGAACTTTGATAACCAGGATGTTCTTAGCACCGGTATTATCTGCAACGTTGAGTCTGCTTTCCTGCTGAATCATCGTGCCAATCCTCCTATAAAACTATATTATTAATCCTGACGGGCAACGATTTTCTCAACTCTCCAACGCTTGTCACGGGACAGCGGGCGGGTTTCGACAATGCGGACGGTGTCACCGACGCGGCATTCGTTGTTTTCGTCATGCGCTTTGAACTTGGTTGTAGATTTAAGAGCTTTTTTGTAAAGCTTATGGGGAACCTTGCGTTCGACAGCAACTACGACAGTTTTATCCATCTTGTCGCTTACGACAATTCCCTGGCGCACTTTGCGCAGATTTCTTTCTTCTGCCATGAGATCCTCCTTATGGAATAACCGTTATGCCTTTTTGGCAGCCTTCAATTCGTCTTCACGCTGAACGGTCTTGATTCTTGCAATATCCTTCTTTACCTCATGGATACGCATCGGGTTTTCAAGCTGACCGGTAGCGAGTTGAAAACGAAGGTTGAACAGTTCTTCCTTTAAGCCGGCAACCTTTTCATTTCTTTCGGCAGTGCTCAGGTTACGAATTTCATTGACCTTCATTTTATTCACCTGCCACTTCTTGACCTTTAACTACAAATTTTGTTTTAATCGGCAGCTTGTTGCTTGCAAGACGCATAGCCTCTTTTGCTGCTTCCGCCGGGATACCGCCCATTTCAAACATAACACGGCCCGGTTTTACTACGGCTACCCAGTATTCCACAGAGCCCTTGCCGGACCCCTGGCGGGTACCGATCGGTTTGGATGTTACCGGTTTGTCCGGGAAAATCTTAATCCATACCTTGCCGCCACGTTTGGTATAACGTGTCATGGCAATACGTGCAGCCTCAATCTGGCGGCTGGTAATCCAAGACGGTTCCATTGCTACCAGACCGAATTCGCCGTAAGTTACAGTGTTTCCACGATGTGCTCTGCCCTTCATGCGACCGCGGAACTGTTTACGGTACTTTGTACGCTTCGGAATTAACATCAGGAATCACTCCTTTCAGTACGTTCTTCATTTCTCGGTCTGCGTTCACGGCGATCGCCTCTGCGGCCGCCTCTTCTATTGCCGTTTTCATGGCGGTTTCCGCGATCCTTGCTTGTGCGGATATTTTCATTTTCATCGACAGTCTGTCCCGGGGCAAGCTCGCCCTTATAAATCCAGACTTTAATGCCGATAGCACCATAAGTGGTGTGTGCCGTAGCTACCGCATAGTCGATATTCGCACGCAGTGTCTGCAGCGGAATAGAACCTTCACGGTAACTTTCACTGCGGGCGATTTCAGCACCTCCGAGACGACCGGATACAGTAACTTTAATTCCCTTAGCCCCCATACGCATGGTTCTGCCGACAGCCTGCTTAACAGCACGGCGGAAACCGATACGTCTTTCCAGCTGGGAAGCGATATCTTCACCAACGAGGATAGCGCTCATATCTTTGGATTTAATTTCAAGGATATCAATATCGACTTCTTTGTCGGTAACAGCGGCAAGCGCCTTTTTGATATCCTCAATACCTGTGCCGCCGCGGCCAATGACCATGCCCGGCTTAGCTGTGTAAATGGCAATTTTTATTCTTGTTCCGACACGCTTAATGCCAATCTTGGAAATGCCTGCCACAAACAGGTGCTTCTTTAAAAACTGGCGGATTTTCGCGTCTTCCACAAGCAGTGCAGCATAATCTTTTTCTGCAAACCATTTGGAATCCCAGTCATTGATCACGCCTACACGCATTCCATGCGGATTAACTTTCTGACCCAAAACGTTTCCCTCCTTCGATTATTCTCTTTCAGAAACCTTTACCGTCAGTGTGCTGGTACGTTTCATAATCCCGAAAGCCTGTCCACGAGAACGTGGGTGCACGCGCTTCATGATCGGACCTGCATCTACAAAAATCGTAGAAATGTAAAGACTGTCAATATTCATATTGTTGTTGTTTTCTGCATTTGCCATAGCACTTCTCAGCGCCTTTTCGACGACAGAAGATGCCGCTTTCGGCGTGTTGCGCAGAATAGAAAGTGCTTCACCGGCACTCTTGCCGCGAATGAGGTCAGCCACGATGCGAACCTTACGGGGAGAGATGCGGATGTTTCTTGCAATAGCCTGTACTTCCATCTTAATCCTCCCTGTTATTTATCGCTCTTATTATGACCCTTAAATGTACGGGTCGGAGCAAATTCGCCAAGTTTATGGCCAACCATGTCTTCTGTGATATACACCGGCACGTGTTTCCTTCCATCGTGAATCGCAATTGTATGACCTACGAAACTCGGCAGGATGGTAGAAGCACGAGACCAGGTTTTAATAATTTTCTTTTCTTCCGATGCGTTCATGGCATCAATCTTTTTCAAAAGAGAGAATGCGACAAACGGACCTTTTTTTACGGATCTGGACACTTTTACTCCTCCTTATCTTACTTGCGTCTCTTAACAATCAGTTTAGTGGACGCTTTCTTGTTGTCGCGGGTCTTTACGCCGTATGCAGGCTTACCCCACGGTGTAACAGGACGCTTACGTCCGACAGGAGATTTGCCTTCGCCGCCGCCATGGGGATGATCGTTCGGGTTCATGACTACGCCGCGGTTAGCGGGACGAACACCAAGCCAGCGGTTTCTTCCTGCTTTGCCCAAGGTAATGTTTTCATGATCCTCATTACCAACGACCCCGATAGTGGCACGGCAGCGAATGTGTACTTTGCGAAGCTCGCCGCTGGGGAGACGAAGAAGAGCATGGTCACCTTCTTTTGCCATCAGCTGGGCGCTTGCGCCTGCAGAACGAACCATCTGTCCGCCCTTGCCGATTTTCAGTTCCACATTATGTACCACAGTACCAAGAGGAATATTGATCAGCGGCAGGCAATTGCCGATTTTAATATCGGATTCCGGACCGCTGGTAACGATGTCGCCTACCTTCAATCCCTTTGGCGCAAGGATATAGCGCTTTTCACCGTCTGCATAGTGCAGGAGCGCGATACGGCAAGTACGGTTCGGATCATATTCAATTGTTGCCACCGTAGCCGGAACATTGTCTTTCATTCTCTTGAAATCAATAATTCTGTACTGACGTTTATGACCACCGCCCTGATGGCGGACTGTCATCTTGCCGGAGCCATTGCGACCACCATGGTTGTGAACAGGAGCCAGAAGAGATTTTTCCGGTTTATCTGTTGTAATTTCCTCAAAGGTAGATACGGTCATCTGGCGGCGTCCGGGGGTGTACGGTTTAAATGATTTATAAGCCATTTATATTACTCCTCCCTTAACCTTCAAAGAGTTCAATCGCTTCACCCGGCTTGAGTGTAACGACTGCCTTCTTCCAATCGCTGCGGCGCCCCTGTGTGCGGCCCATACGTTTTAACTTGCCTTCATAACGCATGGTATTCACAGCCTGTACCTTTACCTTGAAAATCTGTTCCACCGCCTGGCGGATTTGGATCTTTGTAGCAGCAAGCGGTACGCGGAATGTATATTTGCCCTGTTCCATCAGAGCGGTAGATTTTTCCGTCACAATCGGGCGGATGAGGATGTCACGAGCTTCCATTATGCGAGTACCTCCTCAATCTTCTTTACTGCGTCCTGTGTCAGGAACAATTTAGTGTAATGAACGATATCATAAATATTGAGACCGCTCGGAGCGTATGCTTTTACGCCAGGAATGTTGCGGGCGCTCAGTACGGTGTTTTCAGAAGCAGTGCCTCCGTCAACAATCAGCGCTTTACCATCAACATTAAACGCGGCCAGGAATTTTACGACTTCCTTTGTCTTCGGCGCATCAAAGTTGATCGCATCGACAACAATCAATTCGTTAGCACGGAGCTTTTCACTCAGCGCGGATTTAACGGCCAGCTGACGTGCTTTTCTTGTCATGTCTTTCGCATGGCTTCTCGGTGTCGGTCCAAAGACGGTGCCGCCGCCCACCCACAATGGGGAGCGGATAGATCCGACTCTGGCACGGCCTGTGCCTTTCTGCTTCCAGGGTTTCCTGCCGCCGCCGCGTACAAGGCCTCTGGTCTTTGTGGCATGGGTGCCGAGGCGTTCGTTTGCCATCTGACGCACCACTGCCTGGTGAATAACAGCTTCGTTGTATTCTACACCGAATACTCTGTCATTCAGCTCTATCTCACCGGCTGCCGCGCCGGCAGTGTTATACAGTGTTACTTTCGGCATTGAGATGTTCCTCCTTACAATAAGAACAATTTTCTGTTGTTCCGGACAATATTATTTGGAAGACTTAACTGCAGTCTTCACCATGACGAGACTTCCCTTGGCGCCGGGAATCCCGCCTTTAACCAGCAGAATGCTGCGGTCCGTGTCAACTCTCACCACTTCCAGGTTCTGAACTGTCACGCGATCGCCACCCAGCTGTCCAGGCATTTTTTTGCCTTTGAACACCTTTCCGCCGCCGCCGGACATACGCGCACCCAGAGATGCGGTCTGGCGATGATTTTTGGAGCCGTGGCTTTCAGGTCCACGCTGGTGATTCCAACGCTTAATCGTACCGGCGAAGCCTTTACCTCTGCTGATGCCGATTACGTCCACGAATTCGCCAGCAGCGAAGATATCAGCAGCCAGAGTTTGGCCCACCGTGTATTCCGGCTTTTCAGCCAGCCTGTATTCACGGAGATATTTAACCGGATCAATACCGGCTTTTTCAAACTGCCCCTTAACCGGTCTGGTTAAATGTTTTTCCTTGACAGCGCCGTATCCGATTTGTACAGCATTGTAACCGTCAGTCTCAACAGTCTTTACACCTGCGACAACATTCGGGAGAACTTCTACAACAGTAACCGGAACGAGGTCGCCGTTTTCAGCAAACACCTGAGACATTCCTAATTTTGTTCCCAAAATAGCTTTAGACATCTTTGCACCTCCTTACACTTTGATTTCAATGCTGACGCCGGCCGGAAGTTCCAGTCTCATCAGCGCGTCTGCCGTCTTTTTAGACGGATCAAGGATATCAATCAGCCTCTTGTGAATACGCATTTCAAACTGTTCACGGCTGTCCTTGTTGACATGTGGAGAACGGAGAATGGTATACACATTCTTCTCGGTAGGGAGCGGAATCGGCCCTGAGACTGTGGATCCTGTTCTTTTGGCAGTTTCCACGATTTTCGCCGCACTCTGATCAATCGCTTTGTGATCATAGCCTTTCAGGCGAATTCTGATTTTTTCCTGTTTCGACATACTACTTAACCTCCTCGTTCATTTCATGAATGAACTGCTCCGTGGAAATTCCCCTGCATGGCAGGCCACCTTCCACTTCATAGTTTCTTGAACGGAGTTCAGGCGTTTTTCCGTAAACATCCTGAAACGTTCAGCCTTTAAATAATACTATTATTTTTTCATCGCCGCAACTATTTTATAAAAAATTTATTTTTATCCCTGAGCTTTCAATTCATCCGATAAGCACTGGTTTTTATCACATCTATTTCCATGAATGTATCAAAAACACGCCTCCGTGTGTGTACCACCTTGCTCTAAAATTCCATAATTTTTTATAAACCAAGATACATTCACTTTATATTTTGCTTTTTGACAAGATCGAACACTTTTTATTTCTTTCTTTATCCTTTTATATACTTCTATTTAATATATAAAGAGATTTTTTCCTGAGAACCACTCCTCTTTTGAATATG
>OHFE01000695.1_pt1 | contig 10888 bp, 7 predicted proteins | sample 1567471 | NCBI WGS metagenome assembly OHFE01 (sample SAMEA3879513, study PRJEB24766) | human gut metagenome | biome: human-associated habitat; feature: feces | place: USA | collected 1985/1987 | reverse complement strand
CGTCTTTCTGGTCAGCATCATGGCCGACAAGGATGTGGACGAGATGCTGCAGCTGCTGGCCCCGCTGGCAAAGCAGTTCGTGACCGTGGCGGCCCACACGCCCCGTGCCATGCCGGCGGAAACGCTGGCGGAGCACGACAACGTGAAGATAATAAACGCCGACATCATGCAGACCGACCTGAAAAAGCTCATCGACGAAGAATTTCAAGGGCTGAACGTGGCGGTGTGCGCTAATCTGCCCTACTACATCACATCGCCGATAATAATGCGCCTGCTGGAAGAGCGTCTGCCGATAAAGTCGGTAACGGTGATGGTGCAGAAAGAGGCGGGCGTGCGGCTTTGCGCCGAAACAGGCACGCGCGAAAGCGGCGCGGTAACTTTCGCAGTACGGTATTTTTCCGAGCCGAAGAAGCTTTTCGACGTATCGCGCGGCAGCTTTTACCCTGCGCCGAACGTTGACAGCTGCGTTATTAGATTCGACCTGCGCGAGCACACTCCCGAGGGGGTGACGGACGAGAAGTTTTTCTTCAAGGTAGTCCGCGCGGCGTTTCAGCAGCGGCGCAAGACGCTCTGCAACTCGGTATCGGCGACCATCGGCGCGGAGAAATCTGCGGTGATAAGTGCGGCGGAAGCGGCAGGCCTTAGCCCGACGATACGCCCCGAAGCCATGAGCATGGAGCAGATGATAGCTTTCTCCGAGCAGCTCAAAAAGATGATATAAAGCAAAAAAAGCCTCACTCTGACAAATTTCAGCGCAGAGAGAGGCTTTATCTATATCATCGGCACAAGACCGTATATCGACATTATATTCACCGCGGGCGGGATAAGTTCGCGGCGGAATACGACATTTTCGGCACGAAGCCGCACCGAATATCATACACTGATATGAAGGGGGTGGTATAATGCCATGAATTTCGTAAATTTTGATAACTCTGCCACCACGTTCCCGAAGCCGCCGAGCGTTGCGGCGGCGGTGCAGACTGCTTTCACGCGGTACGGCGGAAACCCCGGCAGGGGCGGTCACAAGCTTTCGGTCGCGACATCTGAGCAAGTGTTCAAGACGCGCGCAGCGGCGGCTGATATGTTCGGCGCGCAGCCGCAGAACGCCGTTTTTGCCGCAAACTGCACCGCCGCGCTGAATATGGCGATAAAGGGAATGATGCAGTACGGCGGGCACATCATAATCTCAGACTACGAGCACAACTCTGTTTTCCGCCCCGGGGCGACATTTTCCGTAGCGCAGATCAGCGACAGCGACGAGGAAACGGTAGAGAATTTCCGCAGGCTGATACGCAGCGACACGAAGTGCATATGCTGCATGGCGGCTTCAAACGTAACGGGGCGGCTGATGCCGATACGCGAGCTTGCCGAGCTTTGCCGCAGCTATGGGATATGTTTCATCACCGACGCGGCGCAGGCGGCGGGGCTTATCGACCTAAAAGTCGGCGGCGGGGTGAGCTTCATATGTGCTTCGGGGCACAAGGCGCTCTACGGACCTTCGGGCACGGGTCTGCTTATCTCAAGCGGCGAGTACGAGCTGAGCACGATAATGGAGGGCGGCACGGGCGCGACCTCAGAGCAGCCCGAGCAAACGCCTTTCCTGCCCGAGCGGCTGGAGAGCGGCACTGTCAACACGGCGGGCATAATAGGTCTGCGGGCTGGGCTGGAGTTTGTAAAGACGAAAACTCCGCAGCGGATATTGGCGCACGAGATCTCGCTCTGCGAGCAGTTTGAGCAGGGTATCTCACGGATAAAGGACGTGAAACTTTACCGCATCGACCGCCGCGCGCCGATAGTTTCATTCAACATCGGCGAGAAAAATTCGCAGCGGGTATCGGCGGCGCTTTCGGAAAAAGGCTTCGCGCTGAGGGGCGGGCTGCACTGCGCTCCGCTGGCGCACCGCACGCTCGGCACGCTGGAGCAGGGCACGGTGCGCTTCTCGCCCGCCGCTTTCAACAATTCGCGGCAGGTGGATAGTTTGATACAGGCGGTGGCGAAAACGGCTAAGGAATTGTGAATAAAAAAACGGCAGGCCGTAAAAAGCCTGCCGTTTTAGCATTCTGCAATATATCAATTCTTTTTCATCAGCGATTCGATAAGGTCATTCAGCCTTTTTGCATACATCAGTGGGATATTGTGCGCGGCATTTTGCCATATCTCGCACTTGCATTTCGGATTTTTCTCCGCGAGCGCTTTTACGCTTCCCATCACTTCCGCCTGCTCTTTTGAGCCTGCGAGAGCATATATCGGCACATTTACGTTCTCAAAACCCTTTAGCGAATCAAGCGTTATGCCGTTATCCACCGAATTTCTCACCGTTTCGATAGTTACTTTTTGCATCTGCTCTGCAAAGACCTTGCGCTGGGGCTTCGTCAGACCGTTCATAAATCCGACAAAACTGCACAGCCATTTTTTCTTAAACAGCGCGAACTGTTTTTCGTTTTGCGCCATTACGGTATTAAGCATTTCGTTGTTTTTATCCAGCCACGGGCTGATGATCACCGCTGAGGTAAAAAGCTCGCCGTGCTCAGAAAGCAGCTTGCAAGCTACCTGCGCGCCGAGCGAAAAGCCGACAAGCGCGACCCTCTGCCCCAGACCTGCGATATACTCAGCCAGAGCGTTTACCTGCGCCTGCGCTTCAAAAGTCTTATCCGTTTCATTGCCATAGCCCATAAGATGCGGCACTATCAGATGATACTTTTCCGCAAGCGGATACTGCTTTGCAAAAGTATGAACGAAATTTGCACCGTGCAGCATTATGATGATCTTTTCATTTTCTTTGCCATATTCCTCAACAAACATTTTTTCCGACCCCCATTTTTTGTTGTAAAAAAAGTTTACCTAATATGATTATACATCACCGGCAGCCGATATGTCAACTAATTGCTGCATAATTAGCAGAAAAAGATCCGCCGCATTGTAAAATGCAGCAGATCTTTCAGCTAAACTGTCTTATAACTTTTTATTCCAGCTCGAAAGCGCCTGTATAAAGCTGATAATACTTGCCCTTTTCGGCTATCAGCTTATCGTGGCTGCCGCGCTCGATTATCCTGCCCTGCTCGAGCACCATGATAACGTCGGAATTGCGCACGGTGGAAAGGCGATGGGCTATTACGAAAACCGTTCTGCCGTACATCAATCCGTCCATGCCGCGCTGTACCAGCGCCTCGGTGCGGGTGTCGATGGAGGAAGTAGCTTCGTCCAATATCATTACGGGCGGGTCGGCTACCGCTGCGCGGGCTATCGAGATAAGCTGGCGCTGACCCTGCGAGAGGTTCGCACCGTTGCCCGTGAGCATGGTATTATAGCCCTCTGGCAAACGTCTGATGAAATCGTCGGCGTTTGCAAGGCGCGCCGCGGCTATGCACTCTTCGTCACTGGCGGCGAGGTTGCCGTAGCGGATATTATCCATTACCGTGCCTGTAAAAAGGTTTACGTCCTGCAAAACTATACCGAGCGAGCGGCGCAGATCGTCTTTCTTTATCTTGTTGATATTTATGCCGTCGTAGCGTATCTTGCCGTCGGCGATGTCGTAAAAGCGGTTGATAAGGTTTGTGATAGTGGTCTTTCCTGCGCCCGTCGCGCCTACGAAAGCTACCTTTTCGCCGGGGTTCGCATAGATGGAAACATCGTGCAGAACTATCTTTTCGGGCACATAGCCGAAGTCTACGTCATCGAACTCTACATGGCCCGTAACCTTAGTCAGCGTTACGCTGCCGTCCTCGTGGGGGTGCTTCCAAGCCCAGATGTTGGTGCGCTCTTCGCACTCTACAAGCTCATCGTCAGCGCCGTACTTAGCGTTTACAAGGGTAACATATCCCTCGTCGGTTTCGGGCTGCTCGTCGATAAGGTCGTAGATCCTCGAAGCGCCCGCCATAGCCATAGCTACCGCGTTTATCTGCTGAGAGATATTTGAAACGTTCTGGCTGAACTGGCGCACCATTCCGAGGAAAGGCACTACTACCGCTATGCTCATAGCCTGACCCGAGATCGAGAGGTTCGGCACATTCAGCGTTATCAGCACGCCGCCGATGAATGCCGCGAGGATATAGAGTATATTGCCGATATTGCCCATGATAGGCATGAGAATATTTGCGTACTTGTTAGCGTTGTTCGCGTCGTTAAAGAGCTGCTCGTTTATCTTATCGAAATCCTGCTTCGCATGGCTCTCGTGGCAGAAGACCTTTACTACCTTCTGACCCTCTATCATTTCTTCGATATAGCCCTCGGCTTTACCGAGCGACTTCTGCTGTTTTACGAAGTGCTTCGCGCTCTTGCCGCCGATGTTTTTAGTCACCCAAAGCATGAGCAGAACGCCCGCTACCACGATAAGCGTCATCCAAACGCTGAGGTAGAGCATTACGAAAAAGAGTACCAGCAGTGTAAGACCTGCGGTGAGCGCCTGCGGCAGTGCCTGCGAGATAAGCTGGCGCAGGGTGTCTATATCGTTGGTGTAGTGGCTCATAATATCGCCGTGGGGGTGCTGATCGAAATACTTTATCGGCAGCTTTTCCATGCGCTTGAACATCTTCTCGCGCATTTTAGCGAGGTGACCCTGCGTTACAACAGCCATGTTCAGCGTGTAAACGGTGGTCGCGAGTATTCCTATAACGTATATCGCGATCATCAGCCCGATAACTTTTGTAATTCCCGGCTTTGCGTACTCCATAGCGGCGGCCGCACCTTCAGCGCTGTAAACTTTCAGCGCTTTCTCTATTACCGAGATAAGCTGGTTCATGAAAAGCGAGGATACGGTGCTCGCTACTGCGCTTATAATTATGCAGAAGATAACCAGCGTAAGGCGCTTTTTATAATTGCTGAAAAGGTCTTTCAGTATCCTGCCCATCTGCGGCTTCGGCGCATTAGGGTCTTTTACATACGGCTTCTTAGGCATTTGTATCCTCCTCTCCGCTGTTCTTGTTCTGCGAGGTATAAACTTCGCGGTAGATCTCGTTATTCTCAAGCAGTTCTTCGTGAGTGCCTACTCCGTTTATCTTTCCGCCCTCAAGAACTACTATCTGGTCTGCCGCCTGCACTGAGGAGATACGCTGAGCTATGATTATCTTGGTAGTATCGGGTATCTCTTCGGCGAAAGCTTTTCTTATCAGCGCGTCGGTCTTTGTATCTACCGCGCTGGTGGAGTCGTCGAGAATAAGTATCTTCGGCTTTTTGAGCAGTGCGCGGGCTATGCAAAGGCGCTGTTTCTGACCGCCCGAAACGTTAGTACCGCCCTGCTCGATATAAGTATCGTACTTTTCGGGGAACTTCTGAACGAATTCGTCAGCCTGTGCGAGTCTGCATACGCGCTCGAGCTCTTCATCGCTTGCGTTTTCATCGCCCCAGCGCAGGTTTTCTTTTATAGTGCCCGAAAAAAGAACGTTTTTTTGTAGAACTACTGCCACCTGATCGCGCAGAGTCTTTATATCGTACTCGCGAACATCTCTGCCGCCTACCTTTACCGAGCCGCCCGTAACGTCATAAAGGCGGGGTATAAGCTGTATCAGCGAGGATTTTGAGCTTCCCGTTCCGCCGATAATGCCTATCGTCTGACCCGACTTGATATGCAGGTCTATGCCCTCGAGCACGTTTTTCTCAGCGTCTGCCGAGTAAGCGAAATCTACGTTATCGAAATCTACGCTGCCGTCTTTTACATCGGTAACGGCGTTTTCGGGATTTTTGATGGTGCTTTCATCATCGAGCACTTCGCAGATACGTCTTGCGGAAGCTACCGACATAGTTACCATAACGAAGATCATCGAGATCATCATAAGGCTCATGAGTATCTGCATACTGTAAGTTATCATACTGGAAAGGTCGCCGACGTTGAAAGCCGTGCCGCCGCTGCGGATTATCATACCCGCGCCGAAGAGCGAAACGGCAGTCATGGTGACGTACATACAGAACTGCATCAGCGGAGAGTTGAAAGCGAGTATCTTCTCTACGCGGGTGAAGCTGCGTTTCAGCTCCTGCGAGGCTTCGTTGAACTTGTTTATCTCGTAATCTTCACGAACGTAAGCTTTTACTACGCGGATACCGTTTACGTTCTCCTGAACCGATTCATTCAGCGCGTCGTACTTTTTGAAAAGGCGGTTGAATATCGGCATAGAGATCTTTATCATAAGACCCAAGCCGATCGCCAGTACAGGAACTATAAAGAGGTATGTCATAGCTAGCGAGGGGCTCATGAGCACCGACATTACCAGCGCAAATATCAGCATAAAGGGGCATCTTACCGCTATACGGATTATCATCATGTAGGCGTTCTGCACGTTGGTAACGTCGGTGGTAAGGCGGGTAACAAGGCTGGAGGTCGAGAACTTATCAATATTCGCAAACGAAAAGCCCTGCACCTTATAGAAAAGGTCTTTGCGCAGATTTTTTGCAAAGCCGCTGGAAGCTCTGGCGCAGAAGTAGCCCGAAAGCGCTCCGCAAAGCAGCGAAAGGCAAGCCATAACGAAAACTACCAGACCGTACTTAACTATAACGCCGAGTTCGCAGCCGCGCTGTATATTATTTACCAGCAGCGCTATAACGTAAGGGATAATACATTCAAGCACTACCTCTAAGGCTACGAAAACTGGCGTTAGGATAGAATCTTTCTTATACTCCCTGATACAGGAAGCAAGCTTTTTTATCATATTCCTTTTTCCTCCGTTTCATTTAGATTTTTCACTATCATATCGCACACCTCGAAGAAATTTTCGAGCTTATCTGGCGGTATATCCTTCATCACATCGCGCTCTATCGCGTCGAAGCGCTCTATGATTTCGGCGTTCAGGCGTCTGCCCTTTTCGGTTATCACCAGCTTTTTAAGGCGTGCGTCGCTGGGAACTGACTGCCGCTCGATCAAGCCTTTCTGCACCATAAGGCAGATGGTCTTTGAAACAGTAGCGCGACGGACGTGAAATTCCTCTTCCAGATCTCGCTGAAAAACATCTCTGCCGTCGTTTTGCACCAAGTAGCCGAGTATCCAGCCGTTTGAGCCGCTGATGGCCTCGTCCTCACTATTGAGCGTGCTGTTGAAGCGGCGGCGAATGAGGTTTGAGATCATTCGCATCTCCGCGCCGATATGGCGTTTGCCGTCCTGCGGGCCTTTTACTATTGGCTCGCCGCAGTTATTGCAGTCTTCGCACATGGTATTACCCTCCTTTATTTATTTTTCTATTATCTCAGACGGCAGCCAGCCGACTGTAGAATCCTCAGTTATGACCAAAGCCATAGTTTCGTCCTCGTAAAAGACCGATACTTTCTCGCCCATTTTCGCATTAGGAAAAGAGGATAAAAACTGATAAACGTGCGGCTTTTCATCAAAATAATATATCTCATGGCTGGGGATAAGCCCTTCGCCGCCTGTGTATTCATCTTTTACTTTAGTAAAATAGCCCTTTTTTTCAACGATAGATATGTCCTGCTTTTCCCAGTCGATATAAACAGGCTGACTATCGCTGTGATGATCTTTTATCACCGTTTTCTTTGGCACGTCGGTGTCCCAAATTACCTCATGAGAATATTCGTCGCCGCGCTTGTTTATCACAAGCATATTCATTTGGCAAGCCTCTTTGATAGAAAGACCGCCGTCGATACAGATCATATTCTTCCTGCTGTCGAATATCGGCAGATCTGTCACATTTGAGCGTCTGTAATTGTATGTAGGATAATGCCCGAACACAAGCTGTTTGCCCGTAGGGTTTTCTTTACGCAAAAACCACGGTACAGTTATTGCGTAAATATCATCTGTATTTCTCCAGTCAGGACGGTCTTCAAGCCCTGCGTGAACGAAAACATATTTTTCCGTTTCAAGGCATATAGGAAGATCTTTGACAAAAGTCAGCAGTTTCTCATATCTCTCAACAACTTTTCCTCTTATTTCAAGCCAATTGCCCTCCCAGCAGTCAACATACCCGAGGGTATTAGCCATTTGTCTGAAAGTATTATGTTCATTTCTATAAAACTGCTGCTGAAAGCGCTTAAAATCATAGTGATAAGCCATTCTAGAGCACATTATATCGTTATTGCCCATCAAACATACAGCCTTATCGCTTTTATCACAAAGTGCCTTGACATATTCAAGGGTCTTTATATTATCGCTGCCGTGTTCCAGTATATCGCCAACGATAACAAGATAATCGCTCTTCGGGTCATATCCCGCTTTTTTCAGCAGATCATCCAAAAGCTGCCAATGAGTGTGGATATCGCTCACCGCAATTATCCTGCAATCTTCGGGCAGCGCCAGTTTTATTATCTTATCCATATATCTCCTCATATAATTCTTATTTATTGTCAACCGTTATACAGTTTCTAGGTTGACAGTTATAGAGCTGACTGTCAACCTGCTAACAAGCATTATATCAGAATTGTTAGCCGATGTCAACGTTATTCTGCACAAATTTGAGTGACAGTTTTGTGAACTTTTCTAAATCATTGAGCAAAATATGGATATTGCTAAGTTGATCTTTCACCTAAATTTCACGGTTCGGTTAATAGAATGTACATATGTATGTGTTATAATTTATTTGTATATTATTCCGAAGAGGGAGAATGAAAAAATATGAAAAAAATCGAAACCGAAGGGGAAAACGGCAAGCTGCTGCCCGACTATGATTTTGAATACGAAAAAAAGCTCGCCGAGGAGGAGCGCGAAAGGCAGGCGGAAGCGCAGGCTAAAGCCGAAGAGCGGCAGAAAGAACGCATACGCCGTGAGCGTGAAGCAAAGGCGGCGCGCGACCGCAAGATAGCGCAGGACAAGCTCGACCTCATGAAAATGAAAGCGGGCGTTGCCAGCGAGGAAGAGGAGATAAAGGAGGAACACGAGGAAAAGCGAGTGCTCAGCGGCAAGGAAAAGCTCGTGAACTTCTGGTACCACGACAAGATGTGGATATGCTTCGGCATATTTCTCGTGGCGGTGGTGGCGTTCCTTGTGGTGGACATCGTTACCCGCGAAAAGCCGGACATCACGGTAATGGTAATCGCGGACGACGGAATAGGTCAGCACAGCGATGAACTGAAAAAGCTTTTTGAGAAGTACACACCCGATGTGAACGGCGACGGCGAGGTGCACGTTTCCATAATGAACATACCTCTGAACGATTATTCAAACGACCCGACTTACAGCACCAACAGCACGAAATTTTACGCAAATCTGCAAGAGGGCGACATAATAATGGTCATCACCGACTCGAACACCGACCCCGGCTTGCAGGCGCTGATGAAGGACGACCTAACGAAAGACCTGCCCGACAACAAGTACATCGACAGCGACGGACTTTCGCTGAACTTCGGCTTCCTCGCTAAAGAGCTGAATTTTGACGATATGCCGAACGACATGCATTTATGTCTGCGCCGACCCGTTGCTACGCTGGGCGACTCGCTGGAGAAAATGCAGGAAAGCTACGACGTTTATTACGAAGTTTTCGAGAAAATGGCGAACGACCTTGCCGAGCAGGCGGAGGAGCTTGACGACAAGGGTCTTACCACCGAACCTATCGACCTAAAGACGAAATACCCCGCGGCTTTTACGGAGGCTGAGTCGAAGTTGGAAAGCGAAGGCTCTGACGAAAAAAGCGGCGCTGAATAAATTTACGCAAACAAAAACGCAGGAGCGGCAAAACTCCTGCGTTATTTTTATGCTGTTTTGATTTTTAACCTGCGAAATTCTTTGCAATAACTTCGGCAACGAGGTTTTCGGGGAGGCGGTCGTAACGCGCCTGCTCTAAAGTGAAAGTGCCCTGACCCTGAGTCATTTGGCGGAGGGTGAGAGTGAAATCGCTCATCTCAGCCATCGGCACTTCTGCGGTTACCTCAGTCATGCCCTTTTCCTCAGAGGGGATCATGCCCATAACTCTGCCGCGGCGCTTATTCAGCTCGCCGATAACGTCGCCTGTTTTATCATCGGGAACTGTAACGGTGAGGTTGCCGACCGGCTCGAGCAGCATAGGCTCGGCCTGCGGGATACCCTCTTTGAAAGCGAGAGCCGCCGCCGTCTTGAACGACATTTCGGAAGAGTCAACGGGGTGGTAAGAACCGTCGACCAGAATCGCTTTTACGCCGACCACGGGGAAGCCAGCCAGCACGCCGTGCTTCACGCACTCCTGCAAGCCTTTTTCTACCGCGGGGAAATAGTTTTTGGGAACAGCGCCGCCGAAAACGCGCTCTTCAAATATCAGCTCATCGGAAATGCAAGGCTCAAACTCTATCCAAACATCGCCGAACTGACCGTGACCGCCCGACTGCTTCTTGTATCTGCCCTGCGCCTTGACCTTCTTGCGGATAGTTTCCTTATAGGCGACCTTGGGCACGGAGGTGGTGACGTCAACGCCGAAATCGCGCTTTAATCTGCCAACGGTGGAGTCTAGGTGCAGACCGCCGAGAGTGGTTAGTATCATTTCGAGGGTATCGGGCTCTTGCTCATATTTCAGCGACATATCCTCTTCCAGCAGGCGGGATATTGCCGAGCTTATCTTACTTTCGTCGCTCTGCGAAACTGCCTTTAGCGCTACGCGGTAGGTCGGCGCGGGGAATTTCGGTACAGCGTATGAGATAACGCGGGCGGGGTCGCAGAGAGTATCGCCCGTATGCGCCGAAAGCTTCACGGCGGCGCAAATATCGCCGCAGCCTACTTCCGCAGTTTCGATCTGCTTCTTGCCCTCTAGGAAGAAGAGTTTGCCGATCTTTTCCGTCGCACCGGTAGCGGCGTTCACGACCTCGGTATTGCTCTTGAGAGTGCCCGACTGCACGCGGATATACGAAAGCTTGCCGACGAACGGATCGGCCACTGTCTTGAAAACTATCGCGCTGAGCGGTGCGGCGCTTTCGCAGATGATACTGCAAGGCGTGCCGTCTGCGGAAATTGCGGGCTTATCCTCTTTTTCAGCGGGGGCAGGCAGGAGGA
>OHFE01000694.1_pt1 | contig 10903 bp, 10 predicted proteins | sample 1567471 | NCBI WGS metagenome assembly OHFE01 (sample SAMEA3879513, study PRJEB24766) | human gut metagenome | biome: human-associated habitat; feature: feces | place: USA | collected 1985/1987 | reverse complement strand
CGACACGCAGACCAATCTGCATACCTATCGGAAAGAGATCGCCGAAACGATCAACAACGACATCGTTCTGCGTCACAGCTATCAGGCCGGCGTGATCGAACATAACCTGGGTGACGACACCGAGGTTCTCCGGGCTACCGAAGTGTTGGAAAATCCGACGGAATACCAAGAAATCACGACCATGCAGACGTCCGAAAAGAAATAACCGGCTATGCTCAAACTGGGGCGCAAAATACTCTCGTTCCGCAAGCGGATCGTAGCCATCGTCGTCGGAGTGACGATGGTGACGCTGTCCCTGCTGTTCACCAACGACATGGCCCGCCGCCTGCGGGAGAAGGAACAGCACGAAGTGGCCCTCTGGGTACACGCCATGGAGCGCGTGATGAGCGACTCGAGTAACGACCCCTTCGTCCAAGACATCCTGAGTCAGCGCAACAACATCCCCTTCATCATCACCAATCAGAACCTGAAGGTATTGCACTCGCATCTCATTCCCGAAGAGATCATCAACCATCCCGACCGCCTGCGCAAGAAGATCAACCAGCTCACCGAAGAGAACACCCCGATCACGATCCAATACTACTGGGGCAAAGACCACAAACACATCATATTCTTCGGCCAGTCCCGGCTGCTCAAGACCCTCTACTGGTTCCCCTACATCCAGCTCTCCGTCATTGCGATCTTCATCCTGCTGGGTTTCATCGCTTTCCGCTCGACCAAGCAGGACGAGCAGAACCGCGTATGGATCGGACTGGCCAAAGAAACGGCGCACCAACTGGGCACCCCCACCTCCTCGCTGCTGGGATGGATCGAATACCTGCGCACGCAGCCCGTCGATCAGGGTGCCGTCGAAGAGATGAACAAGGACTTGAGCCACCTGATGAAGATCGTGGACCGCTTCTCGAAAATCGGTTCCGAAACTCCGCTCACCCCCGAGAATATCAACGAAATAGTAAGCGGATCGGTGATGTATTTCCGCACGCGGGCACCCCGCAACGTAGTGATCGACTATAACGGGCTGGCTATCGCGCCGGTCAAAGCCCAGATCAACACCGCGTTGTTCGAATGGGTCGTGGAGAACCTCATCAAAAACTCGCTCGACGCCTTGCAGGGTCACGGCCGGATCGACGTAGAGATCTCCTCCGACGACAAACACGTGATGATCGACATCAAAGATACGGGCAAAGGAATCCCCAAAAGCAACTGGAAACGGATCTTCGAACCGGGCTTCACGACCAAAACCCGGGGATGGGGCCTCGGACTCTCCCTTTCCCGCCGCGTGATCGAAGAGTATCACCAGGGCCGGATCGGCGTCGTTTACTCCGAACTGGGCAAAGGCACCGATATCCGCATTACCCTTAAACGCTACTTCGACTGATGGCCCTGCAACCCGAAATACGCACGGATTCGCTGGCAGGGCAACTGTCCGACAGCCTGCCGACAACCGAAACGGCCCTTCGGGAATCCATCTTCCGGCTGCGGGATTCGCTGGCGACGATTCCCCCCGACACCCTGCAGGCGACACCCCCCGTCACGGCCGAAGAGCTGTTCGGAGCCGGTTCGACACTCGCGATCGAACCGTTTCCGACGCAATCCGTCCGTCCCATATACGAATCGGCCCCTTTCCAAGGGATCGTACTGGCCCTGGTTTTCGCTTATCTGGTCATCATCTACCATAACCTGCGGGAAGTTTATATCCTCTGTCGGAAATTGAGTCTCGACCGGTCGAAGCCGGGACGCATGACCGACACGCAGGGCAGCACCTACACCCGGTTCCTGTGGGCGGCCATCGGAATAGGACTTCCCATGCTGGCTCTACTGACCTTGAGACTGACGGACCGTTGGTTCCCCATCCCCGAGGTCGTCCCCGAAGCCTGGATCCCGGTACTGGGACTGCTCGCTACGGTCGGCCTGGCCGTTCTCCTGCTTTTCCAGGTAGGACTGCTCCGGATCACGGGTTACGTCACCCTCTCCCGACCGATCACAGATCAGCTTGTAGCGCTAAAATTCAACTATTTAGCACTTTCTGTCGTCTTTCTGTGCCCGTTGATCCTACTCTTCCTGCTGGCTTCGCCCGACACCGGGCATATCCTCTCTTTCGGCATCCTCATCCTCGGCGGAGCACTGCTGTTGCTCTACCTGAAAGAGTCGCTCATGCTCTTTCTCTCGAAAAAAATTTCGATTTTGCATTGGTTTTTGTACCTTTGTGCCGTCGAAATTTTTCCCGTGAGCTTCGTGTGGCTCTCGCTGACAAGAATTTGATAACCCGATAAAACCGTTCTGAATTTGAAAGCCCATAGAGTATTGGTTTCACAGCCCCGTCCGGCCGTGGTCGAAAAATCTCCTTTCTACGAATTATCCCAGAAACACAAGGCTGAAATCGAATATATGCCGTTCATCCGCGTAGTAGGGGTATCGCTCAAGGAATTCCGAAGCCAGCGTGTTGAAATACTGGCTCATACGGCCGTCATCTTCACTTCGCGCACGACAGTCGATAGTTTTTTCCACATTTGCGAAGAGGCCCGGATTACGGTTCCCGAAACCATGAAATACATCTGCCAGACGGAAGCCGTAGCGCTCTACCTGCAAAAATACATCGTATATCGCAAACGCAAAATTTCTTTCGCCGACGGCAGTTTCACCAACTTCATCGAGCTGATAATAAAGCACAAGGAAGAAAAATTCATGCTGGCATTGAGCGAACCCCATAAACCCGAACTGCCGGAAACGCTCGCCAAGTTGAAATTACAGTTCTCTCCGGTGATTCTGGCCCGCACAGTCGCCGCCGACCTGAACGATTTGGACATCAAGAAATTCGATCTGCTGGCCCTCTATTCGCCATCGGACGTCAAGGCCATTCTCGAACGCTTCCCCGCCGAGGAGCTGCCCGCAGTCGCCACTTTCGGCGAAGGCACGCTGCGTGCTGCGGTCGATGTCGGCATCAAGGTCAAAGCCATGGCTCCGACCCCTACGGTCCCTTCGATGGCCAAAGCCGTCGATATTTACCTCACGAAACTGGCGAAAGGCGAACAGATCGAAGATGTCGCCGTCACGCACGACGCCGACAAAGAGGAGTTCATCCGAACCCAACAGCATAAGTTAGCCAAGAAAAGCCGTACCCGGCGCACGACTCCGGCGGAGAAGAAATAACGGAACGGCTCCGTGCGACCATCACCGGTTCAAAGTGCGATTCCGAAGGATTCCATCCGGCAAACAAGAAGCGGACGACGCTATTTCCGTCGCGATTTCGCCGACACCGACCGAAAACGGCATTAAAACCGCATACAGTTACCTGTTTCAGCTATGACAGACCGTTCGCTTCCCCGTCAGGAAAGGCTTCGTTCGTTCGGGGCCATCCGCCGCCTGTTCGAAAGCGGGGAGAGCGGATTCGTCTATCCGCTGCGCTACGTCTGGATCGCCGAAGCGGACGAAATTCCTTCGGTCGAAGTACTCTTTTCGGTTCCCAAGAAGTTTCAGAAACGGGCCAACAAGCGCAATCTGCAGCGTCGTCGTATGAAGGAGGCTTACCGGCTCAACAAAGAGATCTTCGACCGGGAGGGAAATCCCGTCGCACTGGATCTCGCCCTGATCTATTCATCCAAAGAGCTCACCCCCTACCGGGTCATAGAACATGCCGTACAGAAAATCATGGAACAAATTATGGCGAGGCTTTAGGCGGGTCTGCACGCTGCCGCTGATCGTGCTGGTAAAGTTCTATCAACGCTGCATATCGCCCTTCACTCCCGCTTCGTGCCGCTACACGCCGACCTGTTCCCAATACGCGCTCGAAGCGCTGCGCAAGTACGGTCCCCTGAAAGGAACGTGGCTTACGCTCAAAAGACTCTCGCGCTGTCATCCCTGGGGCGGCAGCGGATACGACCCCGTACCCTAATAAAGGTCGGCGGACTTTTTCGTATCCGACCCTGCATCCCGAAATCCGAGCGGATCGCAGGGTTCGTTATTCCGGTTATTTCCCGAAACCGGCCGTTCGTCGATAAAATTCCCCTCTTCGTCTATTTCAATTGCACGCACGGAAAGCCGTCGTTAGTTTTGCGTCAAAACCAAAACCATGAAACGACTCCTGCCGATACTGCTTTGCTCCCTTCTTCTGTCGGGGCTACGGAATGCAACCGCACAGGAAGCGTCCAAAACATGGACCTTGCAGGAGTGTCTGGACTACGCTTACCAGAACAACATCCAGGTACGGCAAAGCCGCAACAACCAACTTTCGGGCATCGAGGATACCAAACAGGCGAAAGCCGCCCTCTTTCCGTCGCTGGTGGCATCGACCACGCAAAGTTACACGAACTACCCTTCGTCCGAAGTCACGGACAACAACAGTTATACGGGGACCTACGGCATAACGGCGGGAATGACGATCTTCGAAGGTGGCAAGCTCCGTACGGAAGTCAAGAGGCAGAAAGTCCAGAATCAAATGGATGCTCTCTCGGTCGAGGAATCCGTGAACGACATCCGCATCGCCATCGTACAGGCTTACATGCAGTGCCTTTACGCCGCCGACGCCGTGCGAATCAACCGCAGCACGGCCGAAGCCTCGAAGGCCCAGCGCGACCGGGCCGAAGAGATGCTGCGCACGGGCTCGATCAGCCGCGTGGATTTCGCCCAGCTCCAAAGCCAATATTCGAGCGACGAATACCAGATAGTCGTAGCCGGCTCGACACTGGACAACTATAAACTGCAACTCAAGCAACTGCTTGAATTAGATATTATGGAAGAGATGAATCCGGCCGTGCCGGGGGTTAAAGAAGAGAACGTGCTGAAGGCTTTGCCGCCCAAAAACGAAGTGTATGAAACGGCTCTGAAAGTCATGCCTCAGATCCGTAGGGGAGAGTTGGGCATCGAGGCGGCGAAGCTGGAAGAAAAAAGCGCACGTGCCGGATTCTTCCCTTCCATATCCCTATCCGCCAGCGTGGGAACGGGACATATGTCGAACAACGACTTCGAAAGCGGCAGCCAGATATGGAACCGCTTCAACGAAAACGTAGGGCTCATGCTCAACATCCCGATTTTCTCGAACCGTAAGAACCGCACGGCCGTCAATAAGGCGAAAATCGCCCTCAACGACAGCTATCTGGAGTGGACATCGCTGCAAAAAGAGCTGTTACGGAACGTGGAATCGGCCTACCTGGACGCCGTATCGGCCCAGGCCCAGTATCTCTCGGCCCGCGAAAAGGAGAAATACGCCCGGGAGAGTTACGAGCTGACCAGCGAACAGTTCCGCGTCGGAGTGAAAAACACCGTCGAGCTGATCACGGCCCAAAACGAATATTCGGCAGCACAGCAACAGGTCCTGCAAGCCAAATATCTCACCCTGCTGAGTATCGAACTGCTCAACATCTATCAGGGGCTTCCTGCGAGCGACATTTACTAATCCGCACAAGCGGGTTCCGCCAAGCGGGGCCGCACCGGATAAATCGATAATCGAAGATATGAAAAAACGGAATCTGCTCATAGCGGCGGGCGTAGTAGCCGCAGGCGTCTGCATCTGGCTGATCGCACGCCCCTCGAAAGGGCCGAAAGTCCTGCTCGAAACCGCCCCCATAAGCCATATCACCATCCGCAACTCGGTGACGGCGACCGGAACGGTCGAGCCGGTTACGCAGGTCGAGGTCGGCACGCAGGTATCGGGCATCATCGACAAGCTCTATGCCGACTACAACGACCAGGTGAAAGCCGGACAACTGATCGCCGAAATGGACAAGGTGACCCTACAGGCCGAACTCGAATCGGCTCAGGCACAACTCGCCAGCAGCAAAACCGAATACGAATACCAGACCAAGAACTACGCCCGCACCAAGACCCTGCATGAAAAACAACTGGTGAGCGATGCAGAGTACGACCAGGCTTTTTACCTCTACGAAACGGCCCGCAACGCCTACGAGCAGAGCCAGGCGGCAATGGTCAAGGTAAAGCGCAACCTGGGTTATGCGACCATCACCTCGCCGATCGACGGCGTGGTCATCAGCCGTGCCGTCGAAGAGGGCCAGACGGTGGCTGCCGGATTCGAAACCCCGACGCTCTTCACCATCGCCAACGACTTGACACAGATGCAGGTCGTGGCCGATGTGGACGAAGCCGACATCGGCCAGGTCGCCGACGGCCAGCGGGTACAGTTCTCCGTAGATGCCTATCCGGACGACACGTTCGAGGGGACGGTCCTCCAGGTACGGCTCGAAGCCACGACCGAATCGAACGTGGTCACCTACGAAGTGGTCATCGACGCTCCGAATCCCGACCTGAAACTCAAACCGGGACTTACGGCCAACGTGACGATCTTCACGCTCGAAAAAGACGACGCAACAGCCGTCCCGACCAAAGCCCTGCGCTTCGTTCCCAATGCGGAACTGTTGGGAGAGATCGGATTGACCGCAGTCGAAACGGACAGTCAGGCGGCTCCGGGAAGCAGGGAACTGTGGGTGAAGGAGGGAACGACGCTCCGCCCCCGCCGGGTATATGCAGGCGCTGCCAGCGGCGACATGACCGAAATCACCGAAGGGCTCACGGGCAGCGAGGAGATCGTTACCGGACTGGTAACGGCCAAGCCCCGCGAGGAGACTGCCGCCATCGAGCGCAGCCCCTTCATGCCGGGACCTCCGGGAAGCAACGACAAGAAAAAATAGCGAACGACGATGAAAGAGGTCATCCGATTGGACAACATACGACGGGATTTCGTCGTCGGCGACGAGGTGGTGCACGCACTGCGCGGAATTTCGCTGACGATCACCGAAGGAGAGTTCGTGACGATCATGGGCACCTCGGGATCGGGAAAATCGACGCTGCTGAACACGCTCGGCTGCCTCGACACGCCTACCTCGGGCGAATACTACCTGGACGGAATCGCCGTGCGCTCGATGGACAAGAACGCCCGTGCCACACTGCGCAACCGCAAGATCGGTTTCGTCTTCCAGAACTACAATCTGCTGGCCAAAACTACGGCGCTGGAGAACGTCGAACTGCCGCTCATGTACAACTCGACCTACTCGGCCGCGCAGCGACGGGAACGAGCCGAACAGGCGCTTCGCAACGTCGGTCTGGGCGACCGCATGCTGCATAAGAGCAACCAGATGTCGGGCGGCCAGATGCAACGCGTGGCGATCGCGCGGGCACTGGTCAACGACCCCGCCGTCATCCTCGCGGACGAAGCGACGGGCAACCTCGACACCCGCACCAGCTTCGAAGTGCTGGTGCTCTTCCAGCAGCTCCACGCCCAGGGCCGCACGATCATCTTCGTAACGCACAACCCCGAAATCGCCCGTTACAGCAGCCGCAACGTAACCCTGCGCGACGGACACATCATAAGCGACGTCCGCAACGAAGAGATCCTGAGCGCTGCCGAAGCTCTGGCGAAACTGCCCGCAACCGACGACTAAAACAAACCATCCATCCGAACCCGAGCACGGAAACACGAGCAGACCATGAACCTCACGAATCTTTTCAAAATAGCCTTCAAAGCACTCAGCAACAACAAACTGCGCGGATTCCTCACCATGCTGGGCATCATCATCGGCGTGGGGTCGGTAATCACGATGCTGGCGATCGGACAGGGATCCAAACGGAGCATTCAGGCCCAGATCAGCGAAATGGGATCGAACATGATCATGATCCATCCCGGCGGCGACCGGCGGGGCGGTGTGCGGCTCGACGCGGCGGACATGGAGTCGCTCAAGCTCAAGGACTTGGAAGACATTCAGGCGCAGGCGCGCTATATCAGCTACATTTCGCCTTCGGTCAACAGTTCCGGGCAGGCCATCTTCGGTGCCAACAACACGCCGACGACCGTTTACGGTATCAGCCCCGAATACCTGGACATTCGGCGCTACAAAGTCGAGGACGGGGACATCTTCTCGGAACAGGACGTCAAGACCGCCGCCAAGGTATGTCTGGTGGGCAAATCGGTCGTGGACGAGCTTTTTCCGGACGGAGAAAGTCCTGTGGGCAAAGTGATCCGTTTCGGAAAGATTCCGCTACGCATCGTCGGCGTACTCGAGAGCAAGGGTTATAACAGTATGGGTATGGACCAGGACGACCTGATTCTGGCCCCCTACACCACAGTTCAGAAGCGAATCCTCGCCATCACCCACCTGCAATCGATCACCTGCTCGGCATTGAGCGAAGAATATACCGACCAGGCCATCGAGGAGATCACGCAAATCCTGCGGACCAACCACAAGCTCAAGGCGACCGACGAAGACGACTTCACGATCCGCTCCCAGCAGGAGCTTTCGTCGATGCTCACTTCGACGACCGACATGATGACCCTGCTGCTGGCGGCCGTGGCGGGCATTTCGCTGCTCGTGGGCGGCATCGGCATCATGAACATCATGTATGTCTCGGTGACCGAACGCACCCGGGAAATCGGCCTGCGCATGAGTATCGGAGCCAAAGGGCGCGATATTCTGGCGCAGTTCCTGATCGAATCGATCCTGATCAGCGTCACGGGCGGCGTGATCGGCATCCTCGTCGGCGTGGGCGCCGCCGTACTCGTCAATATCTTCGCGGCATTCCCGATCTATATCCAGCCCTGGAGCGTTTTCCTTTCGTTCGCCGTCTGCACCCTTACAGGCATCTTCTTCGGATGGTACCCGGCCCAGAAAGCCGCGATGCTCAACCCCATCGACGCACTGCGCTACGAATAACCGCTTTTCAGGATAAGATACCGACCCTATTTTTTCGGAAAACCGGCCGAATCCGAAACAGCCGTCGCCATACAGAAAAAGAAGCATGAAATACCCGGATAATTCCTATATTTGCAACAGGATGACATCCCTGCAATCCAGACATACGGGCTTCTGGCTCCACCTGGCGGCCTGGAGCGTGGTTTTCGGCCTTCCCCTCTTCGTACCGGGCGGCCGCGAACCCGTTATGAACATGCAGGAATACGTGCGGTTTCTGGTGGTTCCCCTCTCCTTCATGGCAGTATTTTACGTGAACTACCTCCTGCTGATCGACCGCTACCTTTTCACGCGGCATGTGGGGCGATTCCTGCTCGCTAATGCGCTGCTCGTGGCCGGAGTCATGCTACTCGTACACCTTTTCTTCCGCTTCGGAATACCGCCGCGCCCCCACCATCCGCCGATGGAGCGTCCGTGGCAGGATACGATGTTCTTCTTCCTGCGCAATGCCATGCTCTACCTGCTGGTAGTCGGAGTGAGCGTCGCCATCCGGATGACGGGACAGTGGTACCGGGCCGAAAACATCCGCAAGGACTTGGAGCGCAGCCGCTCCGAAGCGGAGCTGCAAAACCTCAAGAGCCAGCTCAACCCCCATTTCCTATTCAACACGCTCAACAACATCTATTCGCTCATCCAGCTCGATCCCGACCGGGCCCAGCAAACGGTGCACGACCTGAGCCGCCTGCTGCGGTACGTACTCTACGACAGCAGCCGGCCGACGGTACCTCTCAAGGCCGAAATGGACTTCCTGGGCAATTACATCGAGCTGATGCGCATCCGCCTGCCGCGCCATGTGCGGCTCGATGTTTCGCTGCCCGAAAATCCGTCGCATACCCTCGTGGCGCCGCTGCTCTTCATCTCGCTGGTCGAAAACGCTTTCAAGCACGGCGTAAGCAACGACCGCCCTTCGTTCATCGACATCGACATCCGGGAAGAGGAAGGAGTACTCGCCTGCCGGATCGAGAACAGCTTCTTCCCCAAATCGGAGGCCGACCGCAGCGGCTCGGGCATCGGGCTTGCGAACCTTTGCCGGCGGCTCGAAATGATCTATCCCGGGCGTTACGAAATGAAATACGGACAACACGGCGACACGTACGAAACCCTGCTCCGCATTAACCTGACCGACCGATGAAACTGACCTGCGCCATTATCGACGACGAGCCGCTGGCGGTCGAACTGCTCGAAAGCTACGTGCGGAAAACCCCCTTTCTGGAATTGAAGGGAGCTTACAACGGAGGCATCACGGCACTCGAGGCCCTGAAAACCGAACCGGTGGACCTGCTTTTCTGCGATATCCAGATGCCGGAACTCAGCGGCATGGAGCTCTCGCGGATGCTCCCGACCCGGACCCGGGTCGTCTTCACGACGGCTTTCGACCGATACGCCGTCGAAGGATTCCGCGTGGGTGCGGTGGACTACCTGCTCAAGCCGATCAGCTATGCCGACTTCCTGACGGCCGCCAACAAAGCCTTCGAATGGTTCGAACTCAAGCGCCGCAGCGTCGGCAAACCATCGCCTGCAGAAGCTGGGCCCGGAAGCATCTTCGTCAAGACCGAATACCGGCTTCGGCAGATCGAATTAGATAAAATCCTCTACATCGAAGGACTCAAGGACTACGTAAAGATTTACGTCGAAGACGAACCCCGCCCCGTGCTGTCGCTCATAAGCCTCAAGACGTTGGAAGAACAACTACCCGCCGAACGTTTCGTCCGGGTACACCGCTCCTACATCGTCCAACCCTCCAAAATCCGAATCATCGAGCGGGGCCGGATCGTCTTCGGCAAAACGTACATCCCCGTTTCAGACGGCTACAAGGAGGCTTTTTACGCATTTCTGGAAGCCCGCTCCCTAATGCCCAAAAGCGATAAATAAGCCTACCTCCACCCACGAAAAAAGGTCATCGTTTCCGCGATGACCTTTTCCGTACCGATCCCTTCGGATCAGCGCCGCCCGATATCTTCGTAAGTGGTCTGCAACATCGCCTTGCCCCACTCCAACCTTTCGGACTGCGGGCCGGTTTGAGAAAGCACCGTTTCGCCCGTATTGTCATAGACCGTTTCGCCGTCGGCGTCGATCACGCCGAACCCGTCGCTGAAACAGTAGTAACCAAACTTATGGGGCGGAGTCGCTCCGAAAATATTCTTGCTGTAATCGAATTCGTCGTGCGGAAGGCCCATCTGCGCCAGAAGCGTAGCGCAAATGTCGATTTG
>OHFE01000688.1_pt1 | contig 10999 bp, 9 predicted proteins | sample 1567471 | NCBI WGS metagenome assembly OHFE01 (sample SAMEA3879513, study PRJEB24766) | human gut metagenome | biome: human-associated habitat; feature: feces | place: USA | collected 1985/1987 | reverse complement strand
GGCCGCCGTGTGCTGGGGCCAGCCGTGGGCCGCGCAGACCCGGTTGGCCGAGTCGGCCAGATCGTCGATGGTATTCAAAAGTGTGCCGTCCAAATCAAACAGTACGGTTTTATACATTTCCCAAAACCTCTTTGCACAAGAAATCACTCTTATTATAGTTGCATTTGACGAAAACAGCAACCCACCGCGCCCATTTACAGTAAAAAAGATGTAAAATCTCAAAAAAATGTTCCCATTTTCTTGTTTTATGGTATGATAGTAGGTAGCAAATAAGGAGGCTTCCCACTTATGGAATTGTTTTTGGACCTGCTGCGCTCGGTCGTCTACGGCGTGATCGAGGGCATTACCGAATGGCTGCCCATCTCCAGCACCGGCCACATGATTTTGGCCGAGCAGGTGCTCAAGTTCAGCCTGAGCGCGGAATTTATGGAGATGTTCCGCGTCGTCATCCAGCTGGGCGCGATCATGGCGGTCGTGGTGCTGTATTTTAAAAAACTGTGGCCGTTCTGCGGCGACAACGGCTGTGATTCCGGCCTGGCAAAGCACATCCGCTGGCCGGTCATGCGGCTGTGGTTCAAGATCATCGTCGCCTGCCTGCCCGCCGCCGTGCTGGGCCTGGCCGACCACAAGGGCATGCTGGAGCCGGGCTACGACGCCGACTTTGTGCTGGTGGACCTGGACACCCCCTATACCGTGGACAAGAACAAGCTCCACTCCAAGTCCCACAACTGCCCCTTCGACGGTGCGCAGCTCTACGGCAGGGTCTGCGCCACGGTCAAGGGCGGCGAGCTGACCTATCAGGCAGAAGAATAAGCTGCAAATACATTTATATAAAAGAGAGACAAACAGGAGGAACCCCAAATGACGAACATGGATAAGCTTTACGAAGCAGTCGAAGCACGCGGCCCGGTCTGCGTGGGTCTGGACACCGATTTCAGCTACCTGCCTGCCGATTTTGTGGACAGCACCCTGACCAAGGGCGAGAACATCGTGCGCTTCAACAAGAAGCTCATTGATGCCACCAAGGCTGTGGCGGGCTGCTACAAGGTGCAGATCGCTTACTATGAGTCGCTGGGTCTGGAGGGCATGAAGGCCTACGCCGACACCCTGAAGGCTGTGCGCGAGGCCGGTGTGCCGGTGATCGCGGATATCAAGCGCGGCGACATTGCCAAGACCGCCGAGATGTACGCCATGGGTCACTTCACCGGCGATTTTGAGAGCGATTTCGTCACGCTGGCACCCTACATGGGTCTGGACTCCATCAGCCCCTACCTGCCCTACGCCGAAAAGCAGGGCAAGGGTATGTTCGTGCTCTGCCGCACCTCCAACGGCGGTGCCAAGGACTTTGAGTACGAGAAGCTGGCTGACGGCCGCCACGTCTACGATCTGGTGGGCGACAAGCTGAACGCGCTGGGCAAGGACTACATGGGCGAGCACGGCTACTCCTCCATCGGTCTGGTCATCGGCGGCACCCATATCGAGGAAGCCACCGAGATCCGTGCAAAGTATCAGGACAGCTTCTTCCTGATCCCCGGCTACGGCGCACAGGGCGGCAAGGCCGAGGATATCGCCCAGTACCTGACCAAGGGCAACGGCGGCGTGGTCAACTCCAGCCGCGGCATCCTGCTGGCTTACAAAAAGCAGCCGGGCACTGCCTTTGACGAGGCCGCTTACAACGAGTGTGTGAACATGAAGGAGGCCATTGCTCATGCGTGCAGCCTGCTGTGAAGCCACCGTCCTGCGCAATGAGGTCATTGCCCCGGACATCCGCCTGCTGACCGTGGTGTGGCCGGACCGTGACCACGCCCCCCACGCAGGCCAGTTCTTCACCCTGCGCTCCTGGGGCGCAGACGAGGCCCCCTTCCTGTCCCGTCCCATCAGCGTGCACCGCTGGAACCCGGACAGCAGCACCATCGAGTTTTTGTATCAGGTGGTGGGCGAGGGCACCGAGAAGCTGGCACAGCTCAAGCAGCAGGATGCCTTCCAGCTCACCGGCCCCATGGGCAACGGCTTTGATGTGCCGGACATCCTGAGCAAGTATAAAAAGATCGCCGTGGTGGGCGGCGGCATCGGCACCGCGCCCATGTTCCAGCTTACCCGCGAGCTGGCCGCTGCCGGGGTAAAGCCGGATGTGTTCTTCGGCTTCCGGGATGCCCCCTACTGCATGGAGGAGTACCGGGAGATCGCCAACCTGGTGAAGGTGTCCACCGACACCGGCGCGGTGGGCTTCCACGGCTTTGTCACCCAGCTGTACGACCCCGCCGATTACGACGTGGTGCTGGTGTGCGGCCCCACCGTGATGATGAAGAACGCCGCCCGCCTGTGTGCGGAAAAAGGCACCCCCTGCTTTGTGAGTATGGAAAAGAAGATGGCCTGCGGCATTGGCGCCTGCCTTGGCTGCACCTGCGAGACCAAGGGCGGCGAGGGTAAGAGCGTGTGCAAGAACGGCCCTGTATTTGACGCAACGGAGGTGTTCTTCTGATGGCAGACCTGAAAACCAACCTGCTGGGCTTTGTGATGAACAGCCCGGTCATCGGCGCATCCGGCACCGTGGGCTACGGTGTGGAGTACGAGGAACTGGCCGATTTTGCAAAGATCGGCGGCATCTCCGGCAAGGGCCTGACCCTGCACGGCCAGTACGGCAACAAGGGCGAGCGCCTGTGGGAGACCCCCTCCGGCCTCATCAACAGCATCGGCCTGCAGAACCCCGGCGTGCAGCACTTTATTGACGTGGAGCTGCCCGAGATGCTGGAACTGAAGCAGAAGTACGGCACGGTGGCCATTGCAAACCTTGGCGGCCACAGCGAGGAAGAGTATGTGGAAGGCGCAGCGATGCTGAGTGAGAGCGCAGTGGACATCGTGGAGCTGAACATCTCCTGCCCCAACGTCAAGGTGGGCGGCATGGCCTACGGCGTAAAGGCCGAAGCTGCCGGCGAGGTGGTGCGCATGGTGCGCGCTGCCTGCAAAAAGCCCCTGATGGTCAAGCTGAGCCCGCAGGCCGAGAACATCCCCGAGATGTGCAAGGCTGTGGAGGCCGCCGGTGCGGACGCCATCAGCCTGACCAACACCTTCCAGGCCTGTGCCATTGATCTGGAAAAGCGCCGCCCGGTGTTCAACAACATTTTTGCAGGTCTGTCCGGCCCGGCGGTGCGCCCCATCGCCCTGCGCATGGTATGGCAGGCCGTGGGTGCCGTGAACATCCCGGTGGTGGGTCTGGGCGGCATTGCCACCGGCCGTGACGCACTGGAGTTCATCATGGCAGGTGCCACCGCAGTGCAGGTGGGCGCCGCAAACTTTGCCAACCCCCGCGCCATGGAGACCATTGCCAACGAGATGGCAGCATGGATGGACAAGAACGGCGTGAAAACGCTGGACGAGATCCGCGGCTGCGCCCGTCATGCAGAATAAAAACTGATATATCCATAAAATATCTACAATTATGCGCATAAAATAAAACTTAACGCATAAATTTGCAAATGCCGTAAAAGCGTGGTACAATACCACCCAAAGGAATATACACCACTGAAAAGAGAGGGAGAAGTACAATGAGTGAAGCACTTGAAATTCTGAAGAGCTGTGACGCATTTCTGGAGGGTCACTTCCTGCTGTCCTCCGGCCGGCACTCCGGCGCATACTGCCAGATGGCTTATCTGCAGCAGTACCCGGACCGCTGCGCCGAGGTGATGAAGGCTGTGGCTGATAAGGTCAAGGAGATGGATGTGGACGTCATCGTCGGCCCTGCCATGGGCGGCATCGTGTACGCCTACGAGCTGGCCCGCCAGACCGGCAAGCGCGCCATCTTTACCGAGCGCGTGGACAACGTGATGACCCTGAAGCGCTTCGCCATCCATCCGGGTGAGAAGTGCCTCATCGCTGAGGACGTCGTGACCACCGGCATCTCCTCTCTGGAGACCAAGCGCGTCATCGAAGAGGCCGGCGGCATCTGCCTTGGCATCACCTGCGTGGTGGACCGCACCAAGCCCGAGGCACCGTCTCCCATTCCCATTCTGGCCAGCGCCCTGAAGCTGGACCTGCCCAACTATACCCCGGAGGAGTGCCCCATCTGCAAGGAGGGCAAGCTGCCGCTGGTGCATCTGGGCAGCCGCAAGATGAAGCAGGAAGCAAAGCAGACCCTGTAAACTGAAAGCTTTTGTTGAAACGAGGAAAACTATGAACGCATATCTTCTTTTGGCAAACGGCATGGTCTTTGCCGGACAGTCCGTGGGCGCGCAGGGCGTGACCGTGGGCGAGGTGGTGTTCTCCACCGGCATGGTGGGCTTTCAGGAGACCCTGACCGACCCCAGCTACTACGGCCAGATCATCACCCAGACCTATCCCCTCATCGGCAACTACGGCATGAACCACGATGACATGGAGTCCGACCGCATCTGGGCCAAGGGCTACATCGTACGCGAAGCCTGTACCACCCCCTCCAACTGGCGCTGTGAGGAGACGCTGGACAGCTTTTTGAAAAAGAACAATACCATCGGCATCGAGGGCATCGACACCCGCCACCTGACCCGCATCATCCGGGAGAGCGGCGTGATGAACGGCGCCATCCTGACCACCTTTGACCCCGCTGACCCGGCCAACAAAGCCGAGACGGATAAGCTGCTGGAAGAGATCCGCGCTTACGCCGTCACCGACGCCGTGAAGAGCGTCACCTGTGCAGAGCCTGAGGTCTACAACGAGAAGGGTGAGACCCACATCGTGCTGATGCACTACGGCTGCAAGCGGAACATCGTGCGCTGCCTTGTCAAGCGCGGCTGCAAGGTGACCGTGATGCCCGCCTTTGCAACGGCAGAGCAGATCAAGGCTCTTGACCCGGACGGCATCATGCTGTCCAACGGCCCCGGCGACCCCGCCGAGCCGGTGGAGGTCATCGAGAACCTCAAGCACATCTTTGAGCTGAACATCCCCACCTTCGGCATCTGTCTGGGTCACCAGCTGTCCGCACTGGCAGCCGGTGCCAAGACCATGAAGCTGAAGTACGGCCACCGCGGTGCCAACCAGCCTGTGACCGACTTTGAGTCCGGCCGCACCTTTATCACCAGCCAGAACCACGGCTATGCGGTCGTGGGCGAGGAGCTGCCCGCCGAGATGGGCGAGGTGGCACAGGTGAACGCCAACGACGGCACCTGCGAGGGCATCAAGTACAAAAAGTGGAACTGCTTTACCGTGCAGTTCCACCCGGAAGCAAACGGCGGCCCCAAGGATACCGAGTTCCTGTTCGACCGCTTCCTGAACAACGTCAAAGCAGCAAAGGAGGCACGCTGAAATGCCGAAGGACCCCAGAATCAAAAAGGTGCTGGTCATTGGCTCCGGCCCTATCATCATTGGTCAGGCTGCGGAGTTTGACTACTCCGGTACGCAGGCCTGCCGCGCCCTGAAAGCAGAGGGCATCGAGACCGTTCTGCTGAACTCCAACCCCGCTACCATCATGACCGACCCGGACGTGGCCGACCATGTGTATATCGAGCCCATGACGCTGGAAGTCGTGGAGCGCATTCTGGACATCGAAAAGCCGGACTCCGTGCTGCCCAACCTCGGCGGTCAGATGGGCCTGAACCTCTCCATGGAGCTGGCCCGCTCCGGCTACCTCGACCGCACCGGCATCCGTCTGCTGGCCTGCAAGCCCGAGACCATCGACCGTGCCGAGGACCGCGAGCTGTTCAAGGAGACCATGGAGAAGCTGCACCAGCCCATCATCCCCTCTGAGGTGGTGGAGACGCTGCAGGACGCACTGGCCTGCGCCGACCGCATCGGCTACCCGGTCATCGTGCGCCCGGCCTTTACCATGGGCGGCACCGGCGGCGGCATCTGCGAGACCCGCGAAAAGCTGATCGAGATCGGCACCAACGGCCTGCGCCTTTCTCCCATCCATCAGATCCTGGTGGAAAAGTGCATCGCCGGCTGGAAAGAGATCGAGTACGAGGTGATGCGTGACCACAAGGGCAACGTGATCACCGTATGTAACATGGAAAACCTCGACCCCGTGGGTATCCACACCGGTGACTCGGTGGTCGTGGCTCCCTCCCAGACCCTGACCGACCACGAGTACCAGATGCTGCGTACCGCCGCACTGGATATCATCACCGAGCTGGGCATCGAGGGCGGCTGCAACTGCCAGTTCGCCCTGAAGCCGGACAGCTTCGACTACGCGGTCATCGAGGTCAACCCCCGTGTGTCCCGCTCCTCCGCGCTGGCTTCCAAGGCTACCGGCTACCCCATTGCCAAGGTGGCTACCAAGATCGCCATCGGCTACACGCTGGACGAGATCACCAACGACGTTACCGGCAAGACCTGCGCCTGCTTTGAGCCTGCGCTGGACTACATCGTGGTCAAGTACCCGAAGTGGCCCTTTGATAAGTTCGTCTACGCCGACAAGTCTCTGGGCACCCAGATGATGGCTACCGGCGAGGTGATGAGCATCGGCAACAGCTTCGAAGCCGCCATGATGAAGGCAGTTTCCTCCATTGAGCTGGGCATGGACACCCTGACCCACAAGCCCTTTGAGGAGCTGACCGACGAGGAAGTGGTGGAGCACATGCACGTTCAGGACGCCGAGCGCGTGTTCTGCGTGTATGAGGCGCTGAAGCGCGGCATCGACCACAAGGTCATCTACGATATCACCAAGATCGACTGGTGGTTCCTGGACAAGATGCAGCATCTGGCAGATCTGGAAAAGGGTCTGGCACGGTGCAACGGTGTGCTGTCTCTGGAACAGTACAAGACTGCTAAGAAGTACGGCTTCCAGGATAAGACCATCCGCCGTCTGGCACAGGTGGACACCCTGCCCGTGGAGAACTACCGCGCCGGCTTCAAGATGGTGGATACCTGCGCTGCCGAGTTCTCGGCCAACACCCCCTACTTCTACTCCACCTACGACGGCGACAACGAGGCTGCAAGCTTCATCGCCGAGAAGGAAGCCGAGACCGCTGCCAAGGGTGAGCCTAAAAAGAAGAAGGTTCTGGTCTTTGGCTCCGGCCCCATCCGCATTGGTCAGGGCATCGAGTTCGACTACTGCTCTGTGCACTGCGTGTGGACTCTGAAGAAAAACGGCTGCGAGGCCATTCTGGTCAACAACAACCCTGAGACCGTCTCCACCGACTTTGATACCGGCGACCGTCTGTACTTCGACCCGCTGAACCCGGAGAGCGTGGACAACATCATTGCCACCGAAAAGCCGGATGCCTGCGTGGTGCAGTTCGGCGGACAGACCGCCATCAAGCTGGCCAAGCATATGGACGAGATCGGTCTGCCCATTCTGGGCACCCCGGCGGACGCCATTGACGAGGCCGAGGACCGCGAACGCTTTGACGAGCTGCTGGAGCGCTGCAACATCCCCCGCGCCCCGGGCCGTACCGTGTTCAATCTGGACGAGGCTCTGGCCGCTGCCGAGGAGATCGGTCTGCCGGTGCTGATGCGCCCCTCCTATGTGCTGGGCGGTCAGAACATGATCGTGGCCTACAATAAGGCGGATATCATCGAGTACATGGGCGTTATCACCGAGCACGTTGACATGGATCACCCGGTGCTGCTGGATAAGTACATCATGGGTACCGAGTGCGAGGTGGACGCCATCTGCGACGGCGAAAACTTCCTGATCCCCGGCATCATGGAGCAGGTGGAGCGCACCGGCGTGCACTCCGGCGACTCCATCTGTGTCTACCCGGCACAGCACCTGACGCAGGACGAGATTGACACCATGGTGGACTATACCGGCCGCTTTGCCCGCGAGCTGCACGTCACCGGTCTGGTCAACGTGCAGTACGCCGTCTCCCATGGCCGTGTGTACGTCATCGAGGTGAACCCCCGTTCCTCCCGTACCGTGCCTTACATCTCCAAGGTCACCGGCGTGCCCATGGTGGATATGGCCGTGCGCTGCTGCCTGGGCGAGAAGCTGACGGATATGGGCTACGGCACCGGTCTGCACCCCAACGCCCCCTATGTGGCGGTAAAGGTACCCGTGTTCAGCTTTGAAAAGCTGCACGCCGTGGATACCCAGTTCGGCCCCGAGATGAAGTCCACCGGCGAGGTGCTGGGTATTGCACCCAACTACCACGATGCCCTGCTCAAGGGTCTGATCGGTGCAGGCTATACCTTCAAGACTCCCGGCCCGGGCAGCTGTTGCATCTTCACCGTGAAGGACAGCGACAAGCCCGAGTTCGTGGATATTGCATGGAAGCTGAAGGATATGGGCTATAAGCTCTACGGTACCTCCGGCACCTGTGCATGGCTCAACAAGCACATGGTCCCCTGCAACGAGGTGCGCAACATCTCCGGCGAGGCACCCAACATCGTGGACCTGCTGCAGAGCGGTCTGGTGGACTATGTGTTCTCCACCAGCGCCAAGGGCCGTGACCCCCGGCGCGATTCCGTCCGTCTGCGCCGCAAGGCCGTGGAGCTGAGCATCCCCTGCATCACCGCAGTGGATACCGCCGCTTCTCTGGTGGACTGCCTGCGCAGCGAGCACAGTCTGGCAAACATCCCGCTGGTGGATATCGCCACTCTGTACCGCGGCAAATAAGCCCTGAGACCCGCATAAAATAGCTCTGTACAGCGCCTGCCGAAACGGTGGGCGCTGTATTTGTGTGGGGTGCACGGAACTAGATATAGTTCGTGCGCAATAAGCTACATTTCGTGCGCAATCCATCGAAAACAGTGCGATAAATATGTTATACTCAACAACGCAAAATTTGCCAAAAGACGTTACTTTTGGACATTCCAGGAGGATATCGATACATGACCCGTTCCCAGATGATCGAAACCGTGGCACGCAAGACCGGCTTTACCGAAGCTCAGGTCGAGACCACGATGGATGCAATGTTTGACCAGATCGCGGACTGCCTGCGCGCTGACGAAAAGGTGACCATCGCCGGCTTTGGCCGCTTTGAGATGCGCCCCCGCAAGCCCAAGGCCTACACCAACCCCAAGACCAAGGTCTCCAGCCAGCTGGAGTCCACCTCCATCCCCGGCTTCAAGGCCAGCGGCCGCTTCAAGCAGAAGCTGGAGGCCGGCAAGGCCAAGGCTGCCGAAGAGAACGCCTGATCCCACCTGCATAGCACAGAGCTGCACCCCGCCAACAGGGTGCGGCTCTTTTTTGTGCTGACAAGGCCGCTGTTTCGTGATATACTGATTTCAACAGAAAAAGAACGGAGTTGTCTGAATGCTTTACAGTGAACTGCAGTGCAGCGAAGCCATCCGCAAGGCGGTGGAGCGCATGGGCTTTGCCGAAATGACCGAGATCCAGGAAAAGACCATCCCCGTCATGCTGGCCGGGCATGACGTGATCGCCAAGGCCCCCACCGGCACCGGCAAGACCTGTGCCTTCGGCATCCCGGTGGTGGAGCATATTCAGCCGGAAAATAAATACCCGCAGGCCGTTATTATGGCACCCACCCGGGAACTTGCCCAGCAGATCGCCGAGGAGCTGACCAACCTCACCTACTTTATGCCCGAGGTGCAGGTGGCCTGTGTGTACGGCGGCGCCAATATGGAAAAGCAGGCAAAGCGTCTGGCCGAGGGCTGCCAGATCGTGGTAGCTACCCCGGGCCGCCTGATGGATCACTATAAACACCACAGCATTGATATCTCTCATGTGACCCAGATCGTGCTGGACGAAGCCGACGAGATGCTAAACATGGGCTTTTATAAGGATGTGCGCCACATCATCGAGATGATGAAGGCACGCAAGGCGCTGTCTATGTTCTCTGCCACTATCAGCCGTGAGGTGATGGATATCGGCTGGCTGTACCAGCATAACGCCGAGGAGATCACCGTGCAGCCCCGGGAGGAGAGCCAGCCCAAGATCACCCAGTATATGCTGGAGACCTCCGGCCGCAACAAGCTGTCGGATCTGGCACAGATCATCATCGGCGAGGGCTACAAGCGGGTGATGGTGTTCTGCGATACCAAGTTCAACACCGCCACGCTGGCAAACCAGCTGGCACGGCTGGGCTTCTCGGTGGACTGCCTGCACGGCGACCTCTCCCAGAAGGAGCGCAACCAGATCATGCAGGCCTTCCGGGATGGCAAGCTGGCCATTCTGGTGGCTACGGATGTGGCTGCCCGCGGTATTGACGTCTCGGACGTGGATGCTGTCATCAACTATGATGTGCCCAGCGAGAACGAGCACTACACCCACCGCATCGGCCGCACCGGCCGCGCCAAAAAGGAGGGCGTAAGCTACCTGTTCTATGTGCCGGAGGAAAAGAAGCGTGTGCAGGAGTTGCTGCGCCTGACCCGCAACACCGACCTGTGCACCCCGGTGCACTTTGACTTCAACCACGAGCATATCGTGGTGGAGAAAAAGCAGGACAACGCCGACCGTTTCCAGATCAAGTGCTATTTTTAAAGGAAGGAGCTGCTGTACGACCTTGTGCGGCGGCTCTTTTTTGCAAAAAGGCTTGACCTTCCCCTTTGTGGAAGGTGTAGAATACTCCCGTAAGGAGGGGGTCGTGACCCATGAAGATCAACGAAGTAGAAGCCGCCGTTGGCGTGACCAAAAAGAACATCCGTTTTTACGAGGAAGAGGGGCTCATCAGCCCCAGCCGGGAGCCGGGCAACGGCTACCGTAGCTACTCGCAGGCGGATGTGGAGCGCCTGCGCCGCATCAAGCTGCTGCGCAAGCTGGACGTGCCACTGGCAGAGATCCGGGAGATGCTGGAAGGGCAGCGCACGCTGGCCGAGGGCATGAGCCAGCAGCTGGAACGTCTGCGCAGCCGCCGCGCCGACTTGGAAGAAGCAATCGGTTTTTGCACGCTGCTTCAACAGGAAAACGGCCCTCTGGAACAACTGGATGTGGAGCAGACGCTTGCGCGCCTGACCGCACGGGAAGAACAGGGAGTGACTTTTGTGAACATTGAACGTACCGACCAAAAGACCCGCCGCATCCGGGGTGCCTGCATCGGTGCCGCCCTTTTTGTGACCATGATGGCTTTTGTAATGGCGATCATGGGCTGGGCAATCTACACCGACCCGCAGGATGCCCCGCCGC
>OHFE01000683.1_pt1 | contig 11038 bp, 10 predicted proteins | sample 1567471 | NCBI WGS metagenome assembly OHFE01 (sample SAMEA3879513, study PRJEB24766) | human gut metagenome | biome: human-associated habitat; feature: feces | place: USA | collected 1985/1987 | reverse complement strand
ATGAGAATGTCCCAGCCGATGCCGTCGGGGTGCCGGAGGACGGCGTGATCCTCATAGCTGACAATGTTGCCAGTGCCCTTGAGGCGCGACATGATGGCGCACTCGCGGCCGATGTCCTCCACGACGCTGTAAAAATACTGCTTTGCCTGCGGCGGCGTCATGCCCTCGTCCAGCACGCTCTGCAGCTCCGTCCTGCTCTGCGGGACGGTAATGACCTTCAGCGCGGCTTTGTAAACGCCGCCGAAGTCCTCCCGCTGGATCTCATAGACCGTCCCATAGCTCCCCTGCCCTAGCTCCCGGCAGATTTTCCATTTGTCAAACACAATGGAGCCGATCTCATATGTAGACATAGTTTGTTCTCCGTTTCTTTTTGCTACTCTTCCGGCGTATCGCCGACAACATGATATTCCCACTCGCCAGCATCATTCAAATCCACATAGTACAGCAATTTATCATCTTCATAGAATTGGAGCATCACTTTTTCTCCATTCTCGTTGTACGTATACACACACGTTTGATGCGGGCTACCTGAATTGTACACATCCTCCATAGTGCAATTGCCATTCGAATCATATTCGTAAAGCACATAACTTTGAAGAGAGTTACTCGAATCGTAATTTTCCTCCCTGAGCAGTTTTTCGCTCGAATCGTATTGATTCTGGGTATAGTATTGAAGAATGCCGTCCGAATCGTAGTATTCATCTTTCGTCCTGTTTCCATCTGAATCGTATTCGTACAGGACATACCCCAGAAGCGTACCATCTGAGTTGTAAAGTTCATTCCGTACACAGTTTCCTGCTGTATCAAATATCTGCACGGAATCAAGTTCTCCATCTTCTCTGTAGGCTACCACTTGGTAGCCGCTTAGATTCCCGTTTTCATAAAGTTTTTCCAGCGTACCGGCTTCTTCATATTCCCGCAGTGCCTCCGGAATTGTCTGCGGCACGAATATATTGTGGATAGCAGCAGGAATCGGAATTGCCCCAATCACGCATAGCACCACCGGCACAAGCAGAGCCGCCGCGACTATCCCCATGATCAAACGTCCTATTTTCTTCCGCTTCTTTTTTGTGCCTGCGCCTTTCGGCTCTTCCGAACCAAAGGCGGACTGTGTTCGTTCTTCACTGGTTGCCTCGGCCTCTGTGTGGTAATCGCCGGTAAAGACGCCCTGCGTTGCACTCGCTGATTTGGACGTGCTAGTGCCGAATGCCGCCGCATATCGCGCGGAAGCATACGACTCACGATCCATCGTCAGCTCGTCGCCGTCGGGGTAGATGACGGCTGCGTCTGTCTGGGTGTACAGGATAGCTTCCAGCTCCTGCCGAAGCTGCTGGGGGCTGGAATAGCGGTCCTTCGGGTCAAACGCGCAGGCCTTCAGGACGATCTCGCCGAGGCGGCCTTCGCCGTAGAACGGGCGCGGCAGCGCTTCGCCGGACATCCGTCTGGCCAGCGCCTGCTCGCGGCTGCTGAACGTGATCGCCTCCGGCGGCTGCGGGAGGAACGGGCCGCGATTTTTATTGAGCATCCGGTACAGCACCAGTCCGAGCGAATATGTATCAACGCTGAAGCCATATTCCCGACCGGCGTAGACCTCCGGCGCCATATAGCTGTACGTTCCCTTTTTGGACAAGCCCGAGGTCGTCCGCTCGATCGTGCGCGCGATACCGAAATCACCGAGCTTATAATCCCCGTTGTCGGAAATAAAAATGTTTTCCGGCTTGATGTCGCGGTGGATGATATTGTACCGCTGGCAAAGCTCCAGCGCCTTACAAATGTCGATGCCGAGCTTGATGATGTCGCGCCGCGCCATCGGGTGCTGGTAGACATACGGCAGCAGCGGGTGCAGCAGCTCCATGCGGATGAGAATGTCCCAGCCGATGCCGTCGGGGTGCTCCAGCACGCGCAGGTCCTCGCAGCTGACGACGTTTGCCGTACCCTTGAGCTTGAACATGATGGAAAACTCATGCATAAGCTCCTCGACGATGCCGTGAAAATATGCCTCGGCCTGCGAAACGCTCATACCCTCGGAGATCACGCTCCGGACCTCCGCGCTGCTCTGCGGGACCGTGATCACCTTCAGCGCCGCCCGGTACGTCTGCCCGAACTCGCTGCGCTCGATTTCAAATACCTTTCCATAGCCGCCTTCGCCAAGCAGCCGCGTTACATTCCAGCCATCCAAAACAGCCGCATCAACTGAATATTCCATATTTCTCCTCTGTTTTTCCACACTTATCTTATTGGTCTTTTGCTCTGCCGTCACGCACTTTCAAAAAAAGCCAATCGAAAATCAGTCTCTTATGCAGGACTATCTTCCACTTTCAGCCCCACATAATGCACAACTCCACCTTCAACGTAAACCGTTGCTGTCTGCTCATTGAGTTGATAAGTAAACGTAAAGTCGTCATCACTATACCAATTATACTCCAGCTGTGCACCATTCTTCAGAATCCATTGGAGGGGTACATGGGGCGGCATTTCAGGAAAGCCGAATAATTCCAGTGCCATTTCCGCCGCATCCCCGACCTGCAATGCGCCAAGCGCGACGAAACCAGGTTGGTTTATACAGATGTCGCAGACAGCTCCACCCACGGGTGCAGCAAATAGAAACCCGAATTCATTCTCTTCGTAACCGGCAGGAATTGGCATATCCATACCAAAGCAATTGTACACCGTGTCTTGTGTAGCATCGTTCATCAGGTTGGATTTGGCGTAGGGATATGACGCATAAATGCTCTTGGCTGTTTCAATGCTCGTCTCTCCCAGCACCACGGAATCCACTGTCATTGGGAGCACCAGATCGCGAACCATCGGCCAAAGCTCGTCCTGCAGTTGCGCTGACAACAGTTCCGCTTCCCATTTTTTCAATTTTATCTCCGCATCTGCGTTGGGTTCAAGTTCCAAAGCAACTCGATAGTCTGCCGCAGCCCGCTCCAAATCAACAAGCTTTTCATAGGTGTCGCCACGGCCCAGGAAGGCTTCCGCCCGCTTGGGATCAATCTCAATCGCCGCGGTAAATGCAATGATGGCCTCTTGATAATTGCCCTCGGACAGGTAGCGCACGCCGAGGTCATACTTTGCCTGCCAGCCGGGGGCTTCGTCCGCCGGTTCGGCGGCTTCCGGGGCTTTCTGGCACGCGGCAAGCGTCAGCAGCAACAGCGCTGCCAGAAGGATATAAAAGAAGCGTTTCATATCGATTCTCCTATTGCATACCGTTTTCCCGTCCGCGCAGGATCACGCGTACCGGATCTCCACGGATTCTATCATGTAATAAAACGGGATCTCGCCGTCGAGATTTACATTCGGGTTGACCCGCAGCTTTGCCAGCGCGGTCATGTATAGGCCATCCATGGGGTAAGAATAGGACAGCTTGAGCACGGCGCTGCCATCCTCCGAGCGTTCGAAGCCGTCCAGCGCCACCTGTACCGCGCCACGGTCGCCTATGCCGAAATAATAGCATGTATCACTGTCCTTCGGACAATAGCTAGGCACATAATCACGCGGCGGCAGCTCTACGATATGTCCATACATCGCATTTGCAACATCCTGCACATTTTGACGGCTATCCATCCGGTAACCTTTGTACATCCAATAATTGACGTCATCGGCATCAAGGTATCCCCTCTGATCGATTTCGTAGTTATAAATTGCCGTCCAGAAGCGGTTGGCATCTGTTTCGTCCGGATAGAAAATTCCCTCGCCCGAATCGGTGCTGTTCAGCATATCCGCGTATGCGTCTACAAGCTTCCGCGCACTGTCGGCAATGGTGTCATATGGCAGCGTATCAATGTAGGTCAGCAAGGCTTTGGTGTTTGCGTCGTCCGCTGCGTCAGATGGCTGTGCTGCGGTTTTCTTTGAAAAATCCGGCGTGCGCGGTTCGCCGCGTATCTCTTTTTCGTAAGCTTCCAGCTCCTCCGCGGTCCAGTAGCGGCGGCTGTAGCGCCACTCCGCCGCGCTTTCGCCGCCGGAGATCCACGATTCGCATTTGAACATCCAGTAGGTATACGGCAGCGTTTCCCGATTCATGATCTCCTCCTTCAGATAGGGCCACCCCGCACTGCTCATATCGGAAACAGCATTTCTGTGCTTTTCATCGTCCCATTCGAGCCAGACCTGATCCCAGCGCCGGTACAGCCTTGCCCCGGTATCATCCAGTATGTATGTCGTTGCATAGTACCCGTTTATTCCCGTATACGCCAGCGAAATGTCGTTCAGATACGCGCAGCAATAGGCGCCCATACGTTCATTGTAATACAGCATCAGCTCCGCGCAGCTGCAATAGTCCAGTCCCAGCTCCATTTGATACGCGGTGTCCTCGATCTGCCCATCCGGCAGCACGCAGTAGCGGTGCAGCGTGAACTCTGACCGCACGAACCGGAACACAGCCGGCGTCACGTCATCCAGCGCAAGAAGCACGCTCCGCGTATATCCCTCCGGCACGACTTCGCAGTAAGGGTCGTCCAGCGAAGGGTCATAAACCACTTCCTCCGCCGTGCCATTGAGGGCAGTTCCCTCTATCGCGCCCGGCTTTTCCAACAAACTGACCTTGACCTGCCATATATACTCCCGCAGGCGCTGGTCGTCCGTCTGTTCCAGACCAGCCTCCAGCGTCTGGAGCGTTTTCGCATAATCCTCCCGCTGTTCGCAGACCTGCGCCAGCTTGAGATACGCGTCCGCATTCCTGGGGTCAATTTCAATCGCAGCCTCAAAGGCCAGAATAGCCTCCTGATAATTGCCCTCAGACAGATACCGCACGCCGAGATCATACTGCGTCTGCCAATCGAGTGCTTCATCCACCGGTTCAACTTCCGGTGCTTTTTGACACGCAGCAAGCGTCAGCAGCAGAATTATTGTTAAAAAAACACAAGTGAACTGTTTCATTTCCATTTCTCCTTTTATCATATTCACTGTCCATGCGGCGCGGCATGCAGTGATGAAGCATCACCAAGCACATAAAACTTTCCGCTGCGCGTTTCACATTTTCTGTCTGACATACATATATTCTCGATTTGGAAGCTACCTCTGACGCGAAGTAGATCGTCATTTAAGTTTGCACCATTTGTGCCGTAACTGTGATTTTCCGCCCCATTCTCCAGCCGTCACCACAACATCGCTCCGCTTTACTCCCGGAGCAGCCATTCTGTCTCGGCAGCCTCAAGCTGCTGCAGCGTGTCGGCATCGACAACGCCCGTTTGGGTAAGTGAATGGTTCTTTTGCCAGCGCATCAGCGCCGCTTCCGTAGCCTGGCCAAAATCGCCGTCGACAACCACGCCATCATAGTTCATGACAACCAACATAGCCTGTACATATTTGACGTCCTCTCCCTGGCTGCCGCGCTCCAAGGTGCGCTCCGGGCGGGGATAGAGGCTGCGGTCCGCTCTGGTTTCTGCGGTGATGGTATAGGGGTCTGCGCCGCTATTGGCTTTTTCTATATGCGTGATGATCCACCGGCCGCTGCGTTTCTCAAATGAAATGGTCTGAACGGAATCAAAGTAATCTCCAAAACGCATCAGATCACATTCCGCCTCGCAGGTCGTTTCATCGAAGCTGACGATTTTCAGCGTCTGCGGGTCGTAAGTAAATACGCCGTATCCGCGCCCGCCGCGAACCAGATACAGACCGCCATTGAATTCCCAAACGTTATCATTCAGTACGTCTGAAACGGTTGCGTAAGGGCTCTGCATAATGCCCAGACTGTCTACGTCCATATATTCTCTCAGGTTATCCAGAATCTGCTCCTTGCTGGAATAGTTCGAAATCGGATAATAGGAGCTGAACGTCGGGTCGATGGCTTCGTCTTCTGCGAGTGTACTCTCAAGCTCCGAGGTGGTCGCCGGAGACGGCACAAGGCGCTTGATTCTTCCGTACTGGCCGTTTTCATAGGAAACGATCGCCATATACGATCCCTGGCCCTCAACAAAAAACGTCTCACCCTCGACCGCGTTCAGCCATGCCAGATTCTCCTGCAAAAGCGCCAGAAGCTCCTGCTCGTTCAGCTGCGGCTGTTCCGGCTGCCGGCTGGCCTGTATGGAATCGCGCAGGTACTTTCTGCAATTTTCCGGCGTGCTGGCAAGGAAGTGCAGCACGTATTCGTCGTCAGCTGTGCAGGCTGCAAGGCGCTCGTCGAAAACAGCCTCGGAAACCTCCACATCATCGAGGTAGCATACCCGCTCACCGGACACATCCTCGGTTTTCGCGTAGCTCCAGAAATCATGATGCTCGATCTGCACGCCGTCCCAGCGGACATATTGCAGTTCGTACCCGGCGGACGTGCCGTGACCCTCGTTGACGATCGCGCCTGCCGGCGTCACGCAGACGTCGGGATTTATCCAGGTATCGACAAAGCCGTGGTACAGCTCCATCACCTGATCGTTTTGCCATGTATAGAGCGTATAATCGGTCAGCGCGATCTGCTCAGACTGCCCCTGCGTATCAATTTCGCCGCAGATCAGCTCCGGCGTGCCGTCTTCGTCCAGATCGACAAGCGCAAAGCCCATCGTGCCGTCTGTGCCGAGAAGCGCGGCATAGCCGCGCAGCGCCTCCTGCGGCCAAAGCTCGCAGAGCGCCTGTAAATATCGTTCTTCACCCGTCTCGAAATAACGCGCCTGCAGCCGCTTCGCAAGCTCCTTCCCGGTTCCAAGCGCCCGGCTGCATTCGATCAGACGTGCAAGCACATCCTCGTCCTTTTCGAGCAGCTTTTCATAATAGGACTCCGCCTTTTCATAGTCCTGCGCACCGTAGTACGCATCCGCCGCGCGGCGGTACAGCTCGTCCGTCTCGCTCTCCCACTGCATTGCCGATTCGTAATCCTCCGCAGCGCTGCGGTATGCATCCGTCTGTTCGCTGCCCTGCGCACTCTGCGCCAGCTCCCAGTACGCGTCGCCTCGCTGCTCATACGCCTGCGCGTTCTTTGGGTCGATCTCGATGGCTGCGGTAAAGGCCAGAATCGCCTCTTCATACCTTCCGTCCGACAGATAGCGCACGCCCAGATCGTACCGGGACTGCCACGTCGGCGCGGACTGCTCCTCAGCGTCAACGGAATGCGCGGAACAGGCGCTCAGCAAGCCGAGCAGCGCCAGCAGGAAACACATCATCTTTATTCTTTTCATACTTTTCTCCATTTTTTCCAAATATCTATAACGCAGACAAAAGGGGCAGCGTGGAAGCACTGCCCCTTTGTAATTCTGTCTTAGTTGAAGCTGCTCTGCATGGTCGCCTTCAGGCCCTGATCCGTGTTCTGCAGCTCGCGGGCCGCCGTATCCATCAGCGTTGCGTAGCCCTCCAGCATTTCAGAGAAGCTTGTGAAGCTGCTCTGCATACTCTCAAACTTTGCGACGAACGCAGCCTGTGCCTCGCCCTTCCAGGTCTCGTTCAGCGCAAGGATCAGCGAGCGCAGCCGCGCCATCGTGTCGTCGTGCTGACTGCGGAGATTGCGGACCTCTGTCGCCTTGGAATTCAATACCTCGGGTGTTACCTGAATCAATGCCATGATCATTTCCTCCTATTTATATTTTATAAATTTTAAACTTCAAATTCAGCTGTCTGCTTTTTCTGCGTTTTTCTCCAGCTCTTCTCTCACGCTTGCCTGATAGCTCTGCACCTCTGCGTTGATGTAGCCCAGAAAATGAACCGAATCAATATCCTCATGCTGGAACAGGAACATCGTTTCCGCATCGATATACCCCTCCGGGAACGGTTCGCCAATGTAGTCATACGTGGTGTTTGTCTGCTCGTCATGAACGATTGTGCCGATAATGAGCAATTTCCGTGTGGCGCCCTGCAGAGCGACCACGCTTCCGATCGGAAGCAGATCCTTATACATAATACATATCCTCCCTTACTGGTGTTTACCGGAACGCAAATTCCAGCATCTCATCCACATATTTTTTGCTTTGCTTATAGAAAGACTTCACATTTTTCGCCGCTTCGATCACGAAATTCGCCGTCGAATCAGCGTCCATGAACTTACTCCGGAGCCATTCATCCGGCTTGTACCATTTGAACTCATTCCCGATGACGTCGTCAAACGAGGTTTTGCCCCACACAAAGGAATATCCGGTCTTGCCCGTCAGATCCGTATTGATCTTTCCGAACGACTTGAGCATTTTATCTGCGCCGTCCAGGAACGACACTAGATCCAGTCCCGTATAGGCCAGCTCGCCGAATTTCTCACCGGCTTTCTTGTTTCCGAGCATTTCGCCCAGCTCTCCGCCGTTCTTCTTCAGCAGATCCTTCAGGTAATTTGTTTTCCCCACCTCGTCGTACTCATCACGCGCAACATGGACTATATCCGCGCTTGCGCTTGCAATATCGTTTCCTGCGCTGGTAATGATACAGAGTGCAACCGGAATTCCCGCAACGGTGCTGCACGCGGCAACTGCTCCGGCGATTTTGACAATACTCTTGCCGATCTTGACCGCGCCCTTGCCGTATTCCACGATATCATATACGGTCCCGTGATTCTGATAGCTTTTCTTTGCCGCGCTGACGACGTTCGAAACAGAGGTTTTGACCGCGCTGCCAAAGTCCGAGACATCGTCCTTGAGCTTGGAGAACCACCCCTTCTTTTTGCTGACCACCGCCTGCTTGACGCCGTCGCACAGGGTTTCGGAGGTCCGAAGGCCAAACGTCTTTCCCAGCTCGTCCGCGCATTTCTGTCTGTCGATCCCCCGCAGCGCGACAGCCGGCAGCGTTGTGGCCGCGAGGCCCGCGCCAATGGCGTCGGCGGCTTCGCCAAGCCCTCTTGCTCTGTGGCCGAGCTTCTGGTCCGTCTGCGTGAAGCGGTCGCTTGCGGCAAGCAGCATCTGCGTCATTGCCTCCAGCTGGGTCTGCTCTGTCGTGCATCTGCGGGAAAGCGCCTCCAGCGACTGTCTGATCTGCTGCGTCGCCGCGATCTGCATATCCAGTCCGTTCAGGACGCTGGAAACATTCACGGCGACCGCGCGCATTGCACCCGACTGCTGTCTCAGCCGTGCCTGCGCCTGCTGGACGACTGCGGATTCAATTTTGATCTGCACCGGCACAACCTCCTTACCATTCGCCGCCTCCGCCGGAACCCGTCCCGCCTGACGCGGACATGGACGCCTTTGTTCGTGCTTCTGCGGCTTCAAACTCATCTGCGGCCTTGCGGATCGTGTGCGCAAGACGCGACAGCTCATCCTGGATCTTTCGGATCTCGCGCAGCCGGCGCTCGGCTGCCTGATCGTATGTATCGGCGGCTTCTCCGGCCCACACGCCGGCAAGCTGCTGCCGGAGCGCCTGAATGCTCTGCGCGATCTGACTGCATTGCTGCTCGCTCTGTTCAAGCTGTCTTGCCTGCGCACGCGCATTTTCATAATCTATGCGGATCAGGCTCATTTCTGAAGCTCCTTTCCAAGGGTGTGTTTCAGGATGGTTCTATCTTACACTATGTAAAATAATTTGTCAATATGTTAATTCAAATACGTTGTAATATACAAAAACTGGCGCTGTAATTTGTTAAAAACAGCAAATTACTCCAATATAGCGCAGCCCTGCAGGCTTGCGCCGTCCCAGATCCCGCAGGACGCAAGCGTTCTGGACTCCGCAATGGGCGCTCCCTGGTCGTACAGGCGGATCGCAGTACAGCTGCCGTAAACCTGCGGATACAGGGCGCGGAGCATTTCCAGAACACGCGCATTCACCTCCGCGACCGGCAGGAACGCCGGAAGCTCCACATCCAGCTGCTCGTCTCCGATGGTCAGGGTCACGATCACATTCTGACAGGCCTTCATTGCGGCGCGCCCTCCCGTACCAGCGCACGCAGCGTGCGCCGGATCTGCTCCGGCGTGCTCCTGCGGACGATCCAGTCCTCCGTCTCCTCCTCGCCGGGCTCCAGCCGGAGCAGCATATCGGAATCGTACACAAGACAAAGGCTTTCCAGCGTTCGCGTCTGCAAATGGACCGTGTTCACGCAGCAATAGCCGCACCGCCGTTCCAGACCGGCAAGCAGAAGCGCCGCCGCGTCCTCCGGCATTCCGGCTGCCAACAGCTCTGCCCGGCCTGCGTCTGTGTCCTTCAGACAGTGCTGCAGCAGCTCGTTTGTAAGGCTCCAGTGCGTCTGCGCCTCAGGTGCTTCCTGCGCTTTGCAGCACTCCATCAGCCTTGCAAGCGCCAGCTCTTCTATTTCCCCGTCCGCAGCTCCGGTCAGGCTTGCCAGCTCGCCATCCTTTGTCAGCTGCGCCCAGCAGCTCCCCTGCCGGTACAATACGACGGACGGCTCCGCCTGTCCGCAGTTGACCGCATCGACAGTCAGATACAAGTCGCATTCCGCACAGATTTCAATGAGCCGCCGCAGATCGCCGCGCACGATCGCCGCGCCTTCAAATTGCCGCGTGATCGCGCCGCTCTGCTCCAGCTCCTCCAGGCAGACTTCATACGCCGCCCGGATCTGCTCGTGATCCATCATCATAAACGGGTCGCGCACGCCAAAAAGATGCTCCGCGCCCAATTCGGACGCCAGCACGACCAGCGCTCTGATCGAGAGCCTGCTCCGCTCCATTTCCTCTGCCTCCTCTATCTCCTCTATTTTTGTACTGCCTTCAGCTTGACCGCATGGCCATCCTGAACCAGATAGCCCATGCCGGCGCCTGCATCCTGTGACGCGGCGCTGTACGCCAGATCGGTCCGGGCAAACATATGCGCCTGCGCGCTTCCGCCAAGCAGAAGGGTCGTTTTTCCGGTCATTTCCATGGTGAAGCGCTCGCCCGAAGCGGACAGCTTTGTAATGTCCGCCGCGTTTCCGCTTACGATCACCGCGACGCGCAGCCCTTTGCCAAGGACCAGAATGCTGGCCAGCCGCCGCAGCGTCTGGTCGTTGATCGAATCGATGCAGCGCTTCAGATCGTCAATGCAGATCAGGATCCACGGCCAGTCCGTGCTCCCGGCGCTCGCGTCCTTTCTTTTCTGCATCTCCGGCATCAGCGCGGCGATCTCACCGTCACCAAAACCTCGGAGGACGGACTAAACGAGGGCGTTACGTTCCGCTTGTCCGGCACTTCTCTTTCGGGTCTTGCAGTCGATG
>OHFE01000677.1_pt1 | contig 11124 bp, 10 predicted proteins | sample 1567471 | NCBI WGS metagenome assembly OHFE01 (sample SAMEA3879513, study PRJEB24766) | human gut metagenome | biome: human-associated habitat; feature: feces | place: USA | collected 1985/1987 | reverse complement strand
GGAGAATACGCGTGATCTGGCGGCTTATGAAAAAACCGGTAAGTTTGATGGTGTTTACCATGTGCTGCATGGTGCGATTTCACCGATGCTCGGGATCGGACCTTCGGATATCAGGCTGAAGGAATTGATCACCAGATTGCAGACGGACGAAGTGAAGGAAGTTATCATTGCGACCAATTCCAGTCTGGAAGGTGAAACAACGGCGATGTATATCAGCAAACTCATCAAACCGACAGGGATTAAAGTGACACGGATTGCCAGCGGAGTGCCGGTTGGCGGAGATCTGGAATATATCGATGAAGTAACTCTTCTGCGTGCATTGCAGGGGAGAACAGAATTATAAATATATAGCTATTCTTGTGTTTAAAGGAGGAAAGGACAAATAATGAATCATTTAGAATTGGAAAAGCTTGCGAATGAAATCCGTAAGAGCATTGTAACGGCAGTGCACAGCGCAAAATCCGGTCATCCGGGCGGTTCTTTATCCGCAGCAGACATTTACAGTTATCTTTTTTTTGAAGAATTAAATATAGAAATGAAACCCGCATAGATTTTTTGAGGACAACAAAATGAAAACTAAGATCAAAATAGCTTTTTCTGTGATCTTTTTAGCTTTTCCAATATTTACATTCACTAACGCAGTGGTCGCGATAGGCGATATGTCGGCGCACAAAACCGGCAGCGCCGCGGTTTATCTGCTGGCGGCGGTCGCTGTGTTTGCGGCTCTGGTCGGCGTGTATGCCGTGCTGAAGCGTATAGCGAATGAAAAAAAGATCTCTAAAATCATTACGCCCAATCTCCTGTTTGCGGTTTGCAGTATCGTCATGCTCGCGATCCAGATCTATCTTATTGTTCGGCTGGACTACAAGCCTGTTCATGACGCTTACTACGTTGACGCAGCTGCGCGGAATTTTGCCCGCGACGGCAATTTTGCGGGCATGTACGCAGGTCTTCACGGTAAGGAGAATTACTTTACGCGCTTTCCAAACAATTGGGGCATACTGCTCTTGCTGTCTTATTTTTACAGGGCAATATACCTAATATTCGGCACAGTCCCGAGCTTTGCGGCGCAGGTACTCAACATAGTTCTGCTGCAATTTTCGGTATTTATGACATTTATGACGGCGAAATTGGTGCTTAAAGACAAGGGCACGCAGATGTTTGCTGCGATCTTCTCTGCGATACTGCCGCCGATATACCTATACACGCCGATATTCTATACCGATACGCTCTCGATGCCGTTTGTGATCTCGGCGCTCTACTGCTTTATCAGCGGCACACGCGCTCAAAAGAACGGCGCTCTCTTCGGCTGGATGGCTGGCGCGGCGGTTATTACAGGCGTTGGATACACGCTGAAAGGCAGTCTTTGCGTACTGCTCGCAGCGGAGGTGATCTACTGCTTTTTCAGACTTCGTCCGCTCAAAGCCGCCGGCGTGTCAGCTATGTTCGTTGCGGCGCTGCTCGTTTGCAATTCCACGGTTTTCAATATCGGTTTGGCGCAAGGCATTAGCACGCGCGAAATGCTCGAACGCCACAGGATACCGAGCATTCACTGGGTGATGATGTCGGCTGTCAACGAGGGCGGCTTTAACAAAGAGGAGTTCCGCTACACTATCCATTATAAGGGATATGAGGAGAAAAAAGCCGCCGACCTAGAGCGATTGGAACAGCATATCAAGGACTATACGCCGCGCACTTTTACCGACCATCTTGTGGAAAAATCAAACTTTACATGGGCACACGGCAAGTATTTTTCGAGACATCATTTGCAGGAAACAAGCCGCACACCGCTCAAATATATGCTCACAAGCGGCAGGGGTTTTGGCGTATTCTGCCAAGCGATGCAGCTTTCGATGCTCGCTCTGATGTCTATCTCGTTCATATACGGCGTTCGCAAAAGGCGGGTAACGCCTATGTTTATGGTGCAGATGGCGGTGTTTGGGCTGGCACTTTTCCTGCTGATATGGGAAACGCGCTCGCGCTATCTGATAAATTTCCTGCCGCTCTTTATTCTGATGTCGGCACACGGCGCGCGCATAACAGTTGCATGGCTCAGCAAAATTTTCAAATGCATACGCCCCGCATAATTTCCAGCGCACCTGCATATACTTGCAAAAACGGTATGGAGGTGCGCTTATGCGGAGCAAAAAACGTTACAGAAACCTGCTATCGGGCGCGGCGGGTATGCTGTTATCGGCGCTGGCGGGCTTTTCGCTGGTGTTTCTAGGTCTGCTGCTGTTTTCGTTCATAATGACGAGGATAGATGTTTCTGAGCCTGTGCTTTCAGTTCTCACATCGCTGGCGCTCTGCGTGGGAGCATATGTCGGCGGATACACGGCTTCGCGCAGACGGCGCAGAAACGGTCTGCTGATGGGGGTTTGCTGCGGGCTGTTCATGTTTCTCGTGATATTCGCGCTTTCGTACTTCTTTGCGGGCACGGCGGGCGGCTTTTCGGCATCGGCAAAGCTTATCATGACGCTAGTCTGTGCGGGTACCGGCGGGGTTATCGGCGTGAACTCTGCCGGCAGACGTTTCAGGCTGTGATAAAATATTTATCGTGAGTTAGCAAAATGTTAATAAAATAAGGCGCGCATTATGGTATAATATAAAAAAAGCATTGGAGGAACTAACTATGAAGCATATCAAAACGATCAATAAGGCTAACCTCAAGCAGTCTGCTGAAAAGGGCGGCTGCGGTAAGTGTCAGGCTTCCTGCCAGTCTGCTTGCAAGACTTCCTGCACAGTAGCTAACCAGAAGTGCGAAAGAGACGCTTGATCTGATTTGATTTTACATAAAGGGACATTCCCCGAATGTCCCTTTATTTTTTGCGCATAGATGTAACGGAGGTTTTCAAATGATACATAAATTTAAACAGAACGGAATGTACATTCTGCTCGATGTGAACAGCGGCGGTGTGCATATTATCGACGAGCTAACTTACGATCTGCTCGATTACGTTTCCGACCCGCCCGCTGAGGAATGTCCTCAGGCGGCTATCGAAGCGCTAAGCGGCAAGTATCCTGCGGCTGATCTGCGTGAGTGTTATGCCGAGCTTTATTCGCTTTATAAGGATAAGATCCTGTTCTCTGAGGACGATTATGAGAAGTACGCCCTTTCGGCGGTCGCTTCGCCTGTAAAGGCTATGTGCCTGCTTATAGCTCAGGACTGCAACCTGCGCTGTGAATACTGCTTCGCGGGCAAGGGCGATTACGGCAAGGGCAGAACGCTGATGGACTTTGAAACAGGCAAAAAGGCGATAGATTTTCTTATCCAAAAGTCCGCTAACCGCCGCAACCTCGAGCTTGACTTTTTCGGCGGCGAACCGCTCATGAATTTCAACGTTGTAAAGCAGATAGTCGAGTACGCGCGCGAGCAGGAAAAACTGCACGACAAAAACTTCCGCTTCACCATCACCACCAATGGCACGCTTCTCAGCGATGACAAGATTGAATTCATAAATAAGGAAATGTACAACGTTGTACTTTCGGTAGACGGCAGAAAATGCGTCAATGACCGTATGAGAAAGCGTGTTGACGGCAAGGGAAGCTATGACTTATTTATGCCAAAATTCAAAAAGCTGGTAGAAAAGCGCGGTGATAAGGAATACTACGTTCGCGGAACTTACACCAAATACAACATGGATTTCACCGAGGATATTCTCAGCCTTTATGACGAGGGCTTCGACCAGATCTCCATCGAGCCGGTAATGGCTGACCCGAACGAGCCTTATGCGCTTACGGCGGCTGATCTGCCAAGAATTTTTGAAGAGTACGAAAAGCTTTCGGATAAGATCAGGGAGATCCGCGCGAACGGCAAATTTATCAACTTCTTCCACTTCATGCTTGACCTCGACCAAGGCCCATGTGCTATCAAGCGCCTGCGCGGCTGCGGCTGCGGCAATGAGTATGTCGCAATTTCGCCGGACGGTGATATTTACCCTTGCCACCAGTTCGTGGGCATCGACGAGTACAAAATGGGCTCGCTGAACGACGGCACTTTCGACACTGAGATGAAGATGGACTTTGCGCGTGCGCACGTTTACTCAAAGCCAGAGTGCCGCAAGTGCTGGGCGAAATTCTATTGCAGCGGCGGATGCAACGCTAACAATTACATCTACGCCGGCGATATCCACAACGCGTACAAGCTTTCCTGCGACATCGAAAAGAAGCGCCTAGAGTGTGCCATCGCGCTGAAAGCCGAAAAGCTGCTCGACACCGCGGAGTGAACTGACGTGAGAATTTTTTCAAAACCGCGCAGACATTCCGTCCCCGAAGAGTGCCGCGGCATGGAAGTGAAGATCGAAAGCTCGACCTGCACGGGCGAAAAGACCATCGGCTTTTTCGACCCCATTTCGCGGAAACTGCTATACAGAGAGCTTGTTTGCAGCGAGCAGGACGTCACCGATTTTTACGAAAAATACGGATTAAAAAGATAAAAATTTCGACCCGCTCATGTTTTTGAACGGGTCGATTTTTAGTTGCTGATGAGCATATCGCAGAGCTTTTGCGCGGCAGGTGAGAGGGTCTTGCCTGTGCGGCGGACGAGCAGTATCTCGCGGCGCGGTATTTCCTCGGCAATATCCAATTTGCAAAAGCCGCCGCCGACTGCGAATGGTTCAGGCAAAAATGCCGCGCCGAGATTGTTTTTGACCAGCGGAAGGATCTGGTCGGCGGTCGCGGCTTCGATGTCGGGCGAGAATTTCAGACCGTGGCGCAGGAAAAGCTCGCTGTAAAACTCGTATGTTTTGGTAGACCTGTCGAGTGAGATCAGCGGCATTTTTGCAAGCTCGGCGAGGGTTATTTTGCGCTTCGTCAGTTCGGAAAACTCTTCGCCGCAAACGGGTATCTCGCGGAAACTGCGTATGCTGTGCGCCGTAAGCCCAGCGGAAATGTCGGCGGGGGTGGTCACCAGCGCGATGTCCACTAGTGCCGAGCTGAGCGCGTTTATCGCCTGCGGGGTGGTATGGTTGAAAAGCTTTATCTTGATGTGCGGGTACTCTTTGCGGTATGTGTTCAGCACGCCGAGCAATATGCCGTGCAGAGCCGTTTCGCTTGCGCCGATGCTCACACTGCCGCACTTCAGCTCGCGCTCAGCACGCAGTTCCTCCTCGCCCTTTTGTATCAGCTCCATCGCCGCGGCGACTTTTTCATACAGCCGCTCGCCCTCGGCGGTCAGTGAAACGCCCTTGTTCGAGCGCTCAAAAAGCTTCGTGCCAAGCTCGTTCTCCAGTAGTCTGACCGAGCGGGTGATGTTCGGCTGATTGCTGTAAAGCGCTTCGGCGGCGCGTGTAAAGCTGCGGTATTTGGCTGCGTAATAAAAGATCTTGTAATATTCGTAGTTTATATCCATATTTTCTCCATGTCAAAATTGTATTGCAGATATATCAAACATATATTTTACATATCCCGTATTGTCAATTATAATATATATTAGAAGAATTGTCAATAGGGAAAGTGATGGGATATGAAAAGCAAAAAGCAAATGTCGGAAGCGACCTCGGTAATGGTGGCGCTGACGATCTCGGGCGGGCTGCAGGACGCCTACTCGTACTTTGTGCGCGACAAGGTTTTCGCCAACGCGCAAACGGGCAACATCGTGCTGATGAGTGAGCATTTTTTCAACGGCGACGTTAGGGGCGGCATAAGGTATCTGATACCGATACTGGCGTTCGCGCTTGGCGTGCTTATTGCGGAACAGCTTAGGGCGAAGTTTTCAAACTCGAAGCTTTTTCACTGGCGGCAGCTCATCGCGGCAATCGAGATACTTCTGCTCTTCATCACGGGTCTGCTGCCCGTTACGAAAACGCTCGACCCGCTGGCAAACGCGCTGACTTCGTGTTCGTGCGCGATGCAGGTACAGGCGTTCCGCAAGGTCAACGGCTACTCTTACGCGAGCACGATGTGTATCGGCAATATGCGCAGCGCTATGGAGTCGCTTAGCGCGTATCTGCGGCTTGGCGAGAGGCGGCTTCTGCGGCAGTCGGGGCAGTATTTTTTCGTGATTTTGATGTTCATACTCGGCGCAGGCGCAGGCGGAATAGCTGCTCAGCACATCGGCAGACAACTCATCTGGGCGTCGTGCGTACTGCTTTTTGTGTGCTTTGCACTGATGTTCATTAAAGAGGACATCGAGCACGAGGCTGATTTTATGAAATAAAATGTTTACAGTCTTTTGTAATAAAATTTACAACTTTTTGTGCGTTTCTCCGTCTTATTTTATAAAGGGATATTATTCCCTAAAAAATAAGATGGAGTTTTTTATGAAAAAGTTTTTAGCGGCGCTGTTGGCGTTGTCGCTGACGATCGGTTCGGTGGCTTGAAAGCGGAGTTATCATTAGAGGGGTGAATATTTCAGCGAAGGTGGAAATGCCGTTATACCAAGCGTTATCGATGGACGGAAATGGAGATTGGACTTTCGATAAGTGCAGGAATTTGACCAACATAACAAAAGATCCGTACTCCCCAAAAGTACGGATCTTTTCCATTTTACCTAAATTAACTCAATACAAATTCCTGCCCCACTTAGCCGCTGCCTTTTCAAACGTGCCAAGCTGGCTGTAAACTGCCTGCGCCGCCTGAGAAAGCAGCACGCGCGAAGTGTTCGCGTCAGAATCGTCGGCTTTCTCGGCGCTCATGTACGCCTTTATCGCTAGCTCGGATAGCTGCATGAAACCGTCGCAAAGCTGCGGAAAACGCTCGCGCAGAGCCTTTTCAAGCTTCTCAGCCGTCTGACTGTCGGTCGAATTTTCGCGGCTCTCGATCCCTGCCAGCGCGAGGTACGCCAGATAATATTTGTAGCAGGCAATGACCGCCGCGCTGTTGTCTTCGAAATTTATCTCTCGGTCCATTTTCTCAAGCCCGTGCTTTCTGCGTATAGTCGCCGCCGCGGCGAGTATCAAGAAGAATATCACCGTTCCGCCGACGTACCCGACCGTTGCAGGGTTTATTTTCACACTCGCTCCGCCTGAGCCGCCGCCTGCCGTTCCGCTTCCTGTGAGCGATGTGTCGGCGACATTTCCATCGCCGCTCGCGTTGCTCGAATCAGCTATTCCGCTCTTCGATGAAGCGCTCGGTTTGCTGTTTTTGCCCGCCGACGATGTGTCGCGTTTGCTGGAGCTTTCCGATTTTGAGAATGTCATAGATTCGGTTTTCGCCGCAGATGAATTGCCGCTCTCACTCGAATCGCTCTTCTCGGCAACACGCTCGTCCATCGTCAGATTAGGATTGTCATTCTCGAATCCGGGCGTGAACTCCAGCGGATACCAGCCTGCCCCGTCGATGTAGACTTCACACCAAGCGTGCGCACAGCGGTCGCTGACGCGTATGCGCTCGTTAGCATCGCTTTGCTGAGCAGGCTCGATAACGTAGCCCTCGACATACCTTGCCGAAAAGCCCGCCTCGCGCATCAGCATTACGCCCGCAGATGCATAATATGTGCAGTAGCCCTTTTTCTGCTCGGTAAGAAAATAGCTGATAAAGTCTTCACCCGATGGCGTTATGCCCGGCGCGAGCGTGTATTTAAAGCTGTTTTCGTTGAAATAATCCGAAATGTACTGCGCTGTCGAGTACAGATCAGTGTCGGTGCGCTCCTGCAATATTTCGTCCAGCAGAGGTTTGAGGTCGTCGGGCACGCCGCCGAAATCTGAACTGTAAAGCGCATATTCGTTATAATCTGAATGCTCGTCGGCAAGGTCTGCAAACTTTTCGCCGCTCGCGTCGCCCTCGGCGTAACTGAGCTTGTACTTTTCCGAACCCTTTTTCGGCGAGATCATGCCCTCGTATTTCTGCTCTTTGACGTTGTCGCAGTCGGTGTAATCGGCGTTGTACGGCGCATAGATAACCTCCTTGTTGGCATTCAGCGCCTTTATCTCGATGCTTGAAACAGGCGTGATCTCGCTGCTGCGAAGCCAGCCGTAGTCGAGCGCCGTGTCGCCGTCAGCTGTGAAATTTTGCTGAATGTCGTCGTTCAGCTCGATGGGGTTCCAGCAGTTTGAGGTGTAATCAGTGCCCGTATAGCCGCGCAGATACATAGGTTCGTCAAGTTTGTCGCAGTAGACGTTCAGCGCCGTGTTGCCGCTGAAAGTGATCTTGTCGTAAAGACCCAGTCTGCCGCCGTTCGTGCCGCCTATCATCTTGCCTCTGCCAGGAAAATCGTTCGGCGAGAGGTTCACTTTGTTTGATAATCTGTTGGTAAAGTCTTGAAAATCGTTCGATAATTTCACGCGCAGTTCGTCGGTCTGCTGACTGCGGTAAGAGTCCATTATCATCGAAGCGCCTGCCGCGATGATGAACACCGCCGCCATAGATGCCGCAAAGCCGAAAAAGCGCTTTTTCACTCCCTCAGACGTCAGATAAAACGTCTTTTTGCGCTTGTAAACGGCAAAAGTGTTCGTACTGCCGCGCTTTTTTGTGGTGTGGTTTATGAGGTTCAGCGAGAGTATAACTATCCAGCAGGTTACCATCGCAGGGAATGTCCACGCCGCAGGTTCCCAGCCCCAAAACGCGCCCATCTCGAAAATCGGGAAGGTGCATAAGAAAAGTATCGGGAAATTTGTGTAGTAAATACAGCCCAGCGATATTCCAAGCGTTATCAGAAATGCCAGCGTCAGAAAGAATATCTGCGCGTCGTATTTTGAGGAAGCCGTTATCATTTGTGAAAATGCGGGTACCGAAAGCTTAGCTTTCACTGTGTAAGCGTAAGCGGTGTAGAGCAGTCCGTTGACCGCAGTCTTCAGCTGAAACATCACATATACCGTTTCAAGTATCAGAAAAGCCGCGCCCGATATTTTCAGAAATCTGCCGCCCCTGCTGACGAGAAGTACTGAGAATGCCGTCACGAAAATGCTGACGATAAGCGGAGTAGGCGATATGTACCCAAGCTCGCTGCTGAGAAAGCTTATCAGCATAAATACCGCCGCCAGCGAAGAGATCACGGTAACTGCGAACTGCACCAGCGGGTAAAATCCTCGGCCGGGGTCTTCCTCAAGCGAAAAGCCGATATCTGAACGGAATGATATACCGTTTCCGCAAGCCATTTTGCCCGATATGCCTGCTGTGTTTTTAGAAGCATTTCGTCTGTTCATATCCATACTCCTTTACAGCGTCAGCGCCGCCAGCGATGCAGCGGCGTTTTTAGGGTCTATGCGTACTATCTCGGCGTTCGCGTGGTCGCGCGCAAGCTCAGTGCCGTCAGCTCCGCCGCTGCATATCAGAAATGTGTATCGGCAGGCAAGCCCCGAGCATATCAGCGCTTCCGCGTAGGCGGCGTCGTATATCGCACTTATGCAGACTATGTGTCCGTACCTGCGCCGCTGGTCGCCGCTTTCAAGTATTTCGTTCACCAGCCGCGAGGGTTTGTTGCAGCAGCCCGCCATCATCAGCCGCACGCAGGCGGTTATGCTCTCGCCCTCTTCATCTACCTTTATAAACTCCGCTTCCTGCGACCTGTCGTCAAAAAAGCCGACGATGTGCCGCGCGTTGTTTTGGCATAAAAGCTGCGATATAGATGTAGTCATGACCGCTAGAGTGTCGTATATCTCGGCGCTGTGCCCCGAAAACTGCGGCGGTATGTATGTGTCCGCGGCGATGAAAAAGCTGTCTGCCAGCGGCAGCGAGTAGTCTTTTACCATCAGCCTGTCCTCTTTCGCGGTAAGCTTCCAGTGTACTCTGCTCATCCTGTCGCCGTCGCTGTAATCGCGTATCGAGAATATCTCTGAGGGGTCATCCCCCGCCTTTACTGCCGAATAATTTTCGCTCTCCAGCCCGATGTCTGAGTAGTCGGAAACTGTGTTTTCAAGGTCTATCTGCTTCGGCAGTATTATCGCTTCGCAGTTGATATGGTTAAGCTTTTTTGCAGGCAGCTTGAATCGGAAAAGCCGAAGCATATCGTAGATCTTCACCGAGATCATTTTGCACCGCACCAGTCCGTAGTGCGACGATGAAAATGAAGCCGAGAGCCGCTGCATATTTCGCGGAAAAATGGGCGTGTTTATGCGTATCTTTTCACTGCTGTTTTCCGAAGCGAGAGTTATCTCAAGCGTTATCTCGCAGTTCAGTACGGGTATCAGCGTGGGGTTGGTAAGCTCCGCCGCGATGGGTATGCTTTGCCCCGCCGTACAGCGCGAATTTTCGAGCCTTAGCACCGCGGTCATCTTTCTGCGGCAGATAAGAAGCATCGTCAGCATTACTATCGGCACGGCGAACACGAATACCAGTACTAGGAACGATATAACGCCCTTGTAAAGTATGTAAAACAATACTGATATTATCAGCATTGCAAGATATATAAAAATCATTTTAATGTCCCTGTAATCGACTTATCTCTTTATTTTTGGTATCTGCACGGCGGCTACTATCTCTTTCAGCACGCTTTCGGTGTTCATGCCGTTGATTTTCGCCTTTGAGTTGAGCAGTATGCGGTGCATACAAACGTCCTTGAAAGCGTAGAGCGTGTCGTCAGGTATAGCGAAATCTCTGCCGTTGAGCAGGGCGGTGGCTTTCGTCATTTTCAGCAGGGCTATCGTGCCGCGCGGCGAAAGTCCCAGCCTTACGCACGGGTGATTGCGCGTAGCCGCCGCCAGCGAAGCGATGTATTCAAACACGGGGTCGGCAACGTAAATATCGTCGGTAACAGTCACCGCGCGCGATACCTGCGCGGCTGATGAAACAGGCTGTACTTCGTCGATAGAAACCTGCGCGTGCTTTGATTTTAGCATCTGCACCTCGTTTTGCAGCGAGGGGTAGCCCATAGTCAGCCGCACGATGAATCTGTCCATCTGCGATTCGGGCAGCATCTGCGTGCCTATCGAGCCGATGGGGTTCTGCGTCGCTATTACGATGTATGGGTCGGGAGTTTTGTAGGTTTTGCCGTCTACCGTTACCTTGCCCTCTTCCATTACCTCCAGCAGTGCCGACTGCGTTTTCGAGGAAGTACGGTTGATCTCGTCGGCGAGGAAAAGGTTTGTGAGTGCAGCGCCGCTCTTGTACTCAAATTCGCCCGTTTTTTTGTTGAGTGCCATAAAGCCTGTGAGGTCTGAGGGCAGTACGTCGGGTGTGAATTGCACGCGCTTGTACTCCAGCGATAGCGCCTTTGAAAGCGCCAGCGCGAGGGTGGTCTTGCCCACG